>Ga0105240_10004269_pt1 | contig 21850 bp, 17 predicted proteins | sample KBSC54metaG_FD_80426 | JGI IMG/M metagenome (GOLD analysis project Ga0105240, IMG submission 80426) | Corn rhizosphere microbial communities from Kellogg Biological Station, Michigan, USA - KBS C5-4 metaG | ecosystem: Host-associated > Plants > Roots > Rhizosphere > Soil | place: Michigan, USA... | reverse complement strand
CTTTATGGACGGGCACGTGACAGCTCTGGAAGCCACTCGCGACGACCCAGAATAAGGGCCGGGGAGTCGGCGCAAACTCAACCACATCCGTGGTTGGGTTTTCCGCCGACTGAATCTCCGGGTTTCACCTGGAGCTGCGTACATCCGAGGCGCCCGGCGACCGGTCGCAATGCTTGACTTTCCTCGGGTTCTCGCCTTCAGAATGGCTTGCATGAAAAATCGAATACCTCCTTTCAGACTGGCGGGGACTCTCTTGTGCGTTGCGGCGGCATGTCTGGTTGCGATCTCGCTCCACGCCCAAAAGGGAGTAGCCAACTGGGAAACGCTTTTCAATGGAAAGGATCTAAGTGGGTGGGCGCCAGTTCACGACGTGACCTTCGTAGTCACGAACGGGAATTTGCGGCTGGTCAAAGGCATGGGTTGGCTGAGAACGGAGAAGGAATATACCGACTTCATCCTGGAGGCAGAGTGGCGCGCGTTGGTGCCCGAGTATGACAGCGGTTTCTTTATTCGCGCCGGGCTGGAGGGCAAGCCTTGGCCGAAGGACGGGTGGCAGATCAACCTGGCCAGGTCCGCCCTGGGGGCGCTGGTTAAAGGTTACAAGACCGTGGTTCCGGCGGAAACCGCTCCGGTGCCGTTGAACCAGTGGGTCAAGTTTCGTATCGAAGTGCGGGGAAAGAAGGTCACGCTGGACGTGAACGGGGAGCGCGCCTGGGAGTATGCCGAGCTCGATTCTGCCCGTGGATTTGTTGGAATCCAGGTCGAAGAGAAGGCGTTTGAGTTCCGCAATCTTCGGATCCAGGAACAGTGAGACGCCGCTTTTTGTTTTTTCGGCGGCGCGGCGGAATGGTATCGGCAACCCATCGCCGCCACCGCGCCGCCGAAAAAACAAAAAGGGAATAATAGCGAGGGGCGCGCTTGCTATAAACAGGCAACACCCTACGGGTTCCAGACGCTTCCCAAACCCTCTCGCTGGGGTGATTTCTTCACGGGGCTGAGGTATTCGCCCACTTTTGCTGGTCGGCGTCCAAACCCTAAGGTCCAAGGGTTCATTGACGCCTGCACATGACACCAGGACCGGCCAGCATACCCAAGTCGTGCTTCCTTTCCATCGGCATATTCGCCTGGAACGAGGAGGAGGGTATCGCCTCCACGCTGGATTCGTTGTTTCGTCAATCGCTGTTCAGAGAACTTCCCGACCTCGGACTCCACTGCGAGGTGGTCATTGTTGCCAATGGCTGCAGCGACCGCACGGCGGAAGTCGCCGAAGGGAGCCTGGCGCGTCAGGGGCGTCAACATTGCCGGCCGGAAGGATTTGAGGGGCGGGTGGCCAGGATTCCCCGTCCGGGGAAAGTGAACGCCTGGAATGAGTATGTTCATTCGATTTCGGCCGGCGGGGCCCGCTATCTCTTCATGATGGATGCGGACATTTTGATCCACCGTGCGGACACGCTGTGGAATATGGTAAAAACGCTGGAACGCCACGCTGAAGCTTCGGTAGTCGTCGATCGTCCGTGCAAGGATCTGAAGTTCAAGAATCGAAAATCTCTCCGAGAGGGGTTGTCGCTGGCGGCGTCGCAGATGACCTCGGCGGCCGAGGCGCAGCTCTGCGGCCAGCTTTACGGCATTCGCAGCGAAGCGGCCCGGAGCATTTATCTACCGCGAGATCTCGCTGCGTGCGAGGACGGTATCCTGAAAGCGCTGGTGTGCACGGATAACCTGGCCAACGAGGTTTGGCCGAGCCGGATTCGGCTGGCAGACGGGGCGGAACACACTTTTAAAGCCTACACCTCGCCGGCTGCGGTTCTCAGGAATCAAAAGCGGCAGATTATCGGGCAGACGATGGTCCATCTTCTGATCGATCAGGAGATTCCGGCTTTGCCCTCCGGCCAACGCCAGAACCTCGCCGCGACCTTGAGAGAACGGGACGAATCGGACCCGAACTGGTTCCGGCGAGTGGTGGAGCGACACGTGCGGCAAGCCCGCTATTTTTGGCGGCTTTATCCGGGCCAGCTTTCCCAAGGTTTCCGACGGTTACGCAGGTTGGAAATGGCCAGGCGGATGTGGTGTCTGCCGACGGCAGTTGCGTGGTGGGGGCTCACTTTGATCGCGAGCTGGCTGGCATATCGAACTCTGAAGTCGGGTTGTGTGGCCTACTGGCCCAAGGTGAAAAGGGCGAGTGCCGACTTTACCGATCCCGTCTCGCTGAGCCTGCCTTTTGAAAAGTCGCAAGCCTGCGGTGGAAAATAGCCAAGGAACGAAAGGCAAAACTCATGCGCGGGACACTCCCTCAGAAAATCGGACGATTGGCGGCCCATCTCATTTTACATCCGCAATATATTCCACGCTGCCTCGCGCACAACGCGCTCAACGGGAAGACACCGTTGGATCTGGAGCTTCCCTGGTTTTCCTATGCGGCGATCGACTTTTTGCAGGGCTATCTAAGGCCTGACATGCAGGTCTGTGAGTACGGGTCCGGCGGTTCGACGCTATTCTTCGCCCGGCGCGTTAAATCAGTGGTCTCCATCGAGGACAATCCTCAGTGGTTTGAATTGGTATCGCGCCGTATCGCGCAAGAATCGATTTCCAATGTCGTGCTCCAACTGCACCCCTTTGATTTCAAGAACCCGGTTGGGTTTGAAGCTTCGAATTACCTGAACGCCATCCCGGATGACCCGTTGGATGTGATTGTGGTCGATGGGAGCGAGGAGTGGACACAGGTGCGTCCAGTTTGTTTCCAGAAGGCGGAGAGCGGAGTGAAGCCCGGGGGAATCATCGTCGTGGATGACTCATGGCGCTACCCCGTGCTGCGAGAAAAGAACCGGGCGAAGCGCGTCGAGGTCTTCCAAAGCGTGGGGCCGTGCCGTCCCGGGGTAACGAGCACGGATGTGTTCTTTTATTGATGGATTTTAAGACTCTCTTCGGTGTTACCATTATCCCGGCGGGGGTGTTTGCCGGGGTGGTGGTCGCCAGCCTGTTGAAACCCGTTCGGGACTTCTTCTTCATCGCTCTGGTGTTTCTCTGCCCGATGATCGAGCGGTTGGACTTGAATTATGTCAGCCGCGAATGGTATCGCGGCACCTCGCGCGGGTTTGAAGTGGCCGTTCTGGATGTGCTGTCGATTAGCTTACTGGTCAGCACGGTGCTGCTGCCCCGGCGTGGCTGCATACGCGGGTTCTGGCCCGCCAGTTTTGGGCTCTTGCTGCTGCTGTTCGCTTATGAGTGTTTCAACGTAGGCATTGCCGATCCCAAGCTCTTCGGCTTATTCGAGTTGGAGCGTGGGATTCGCGGGATCATCCTGGTGCTGGCGGTGGCCTTCTACGTGCGGAGCGAGCGCGAACTGCGGCTGTATTTGTGGGCGTTGGCGGCCATGGTAGCCTATGAATCACTTTTGGCCTTGAAGCAGCGCTACCTCGGAGGCATCCATCGCGTGTATGGAACCCTCGATGAATCGAACAGCCTTTCCGGGTTATTGTGCACCACTGCCCCCATCCTGGTGGCCGCGTTCAATGCCCGCCTTCCGATGCTGCTCAAGCTCTTCTGCGGCTTCGCAATCCCGCTGGCCATGGTGGCAGAAATTTTGACGATCTCGAGGGCTGGCGTCGTGATTCTGTCGCTGATCCTCCTGGGAACGATGCTCCGGACAGCGCGTCTAAGGCTCAACGCCCGGACCATGGCGTGGACGCTGGTTATTTTCCTGGGAGCGGCTGGATTAGCGGCGAAATCCTGGAAGACTCTGGCGTCGCGGTTCCACGAGTCCTCGCTGAAAGACGAATACGAAAACAAAAAGAACCTCGGCCGCGGGTATTATATCCGCATTGCCAAAGCGATCGCTCGCGACCGGTTATTCGGGGTTGGGCTGAATAACTGGTCGTATTGGGTCAGCAACGAGTATGGGCCGAAGCAGGGCTACAACTTTGTGCCGTATAAAGGGACGGACGCCGTGCCGAGCGACAAGGTACCGGAGAACAGTAACCTGGACGAAGCTCAAGCAGCGCCCGCGCACAGTCTTGGGGCGCTCACGCTCGGTGAATTGGGGATCCCCGGGCTTGTTCTCTTTTCGATCGTGTGGATCCGGTGGTTTCAAATGGGCGGGAGTTTCCTGGGCGGCCGGGATCCCAACCCGATGCGGCGAATCCCCATCGGAATCTTCTTCGGCTTCTGCGGCATGTTTCTGCAATGCCTCACCGAGTGGTTTTTCAGGCATTTGCCACTGTATTATGTATTTCACGTGATGCTGGGGGTTTTGATGAGCCTGTATTACGTGAAACGCCGGGAGCAGAAGTCAGGGGTGGTGGATCCGGTCGGGGGATTAATCTGCGCCCAGCCGCATCCTACGCTTGAGCAATCCTGGATTTAGCGGGAGCGATCCAATGCGGGTGATCCATCTACTAAGAAAGCTCGACCCGGCCGAGTGGAGCGGGACCGAGGTGGCTGTCCAACGCTTGTTCCATGGGCTCCGGGACCACGGTGTCAGCCCGATTGCCTATTGCCCGCGGGTGAACGGGGACGAGGCGAGCGATCCGTTGTCCTCGTCCGGCTTTGAAGTCCGGCGGTTCAAGGCTTTCGTCCCGGTGCTGGGCCTCTCCAAAGAGCGCCGGCAGCAGCTGGTTTCGGTGGGGGGCAATTTAATGTCCTTCGAACTTGTCCCGTCACTGTGGCGAGAGCGGGAGGTTGCGGTGGTGCACGCGCACACGCTCGGGCGATTGGGAGGAGTGGCCCTGACGTTGGCCAAGCAAAGAAGAGTTCCCTTCGTCGTCACCATTCACGGCGGGGTCCTGGATTTACCGACCGAGCTTCAGACCAGTTTCAATTCACCCTTGGGTGAAGGCTGGGACTGGGGCAAGTTCTTTGGACTGCTCTTTCAGTCGCACCGGCTCTTCCGGGAGGCCGACGCGATATTGACCTGCAATGAACGGGAGGCGGACCTGCTCCGCAGCCAATTGCGAAACAAGCGCATCCTGGTCCAGCCTCATGCCGTGCCTACGGACATTTACGGTGAGGACCGGCGTCCGGCCGCCCGCCGGGCCTTTCCGGAAATCTGCAAGAGCAAGGTTTTGCTCACCGTCGGTCGGATCGATCCGGTGAAGAATCAGGGTTGGCTGGTGGAGCAAGCGCCGGCGCTGTTGGAGCGGCACCCGGGGGTGCTCCTGGTGTTTGCGGGCCCATGCACGGACGAGCCGTACCGGTTGAAACTACAGCGCCGGATTCAGGAACTAGGGCTGGTGGATCGCGTGCTCCTGACCGGCGGCATGCCCTCGAGCGATCCCCGTCTGATCGGCCTCATGCAATCGGCGGAGGTGCTCATTCTGCCATCACTTTCGGAGACCTTTGGCCTGGTCCTACTCGAAGCGTGGGCCGCGGGCACGCCGGTGTTGTCCGCGCGGGCCTCCGGGCCGGCGGCCCTGGTTCGTCCTGGCCAGAACGGGTGGCTTTTTGATCTGAACGAACCGGCGGCGTTTCACGAATTATTGGACTGGACCCTCGCTCATCCCGAACAGTCGCGCGAGATGGCGCGGCGGGGGGCCAAGCTGAGCGAGCAACACAGCGTTCCTACCCTGGCCGGCCGGATGAAAGTAATCTACGAGCGCCTCATCGAGGAGAAACATGCACTACGTGATTATTCGTGATGACGACACCAACGCCTTTACGCCTCCGGAATGCCTGGAACAATTGTACCGTCCTTTTCTGGAGCGCGGGCTGCCGGTAAACCTGGCCGTTATTCCCGACGTCGCGCTGGGGGCCAGGATGGGCAATGGTCGACCCGAGGGGTTTCTGGTAAAAAAGCCGATAGTGGAGACAGGCAGCGCCGGGGATGCGCAGGGAGGTCTGAGCGAGCGGGCGGGGTCGCCCGGGCTCCTGGAACGGGAGGTTGAGACGACCACCCGGGCCGTGGGTTCTAACCGGGCCCTGGTGCGTTACCTGCACGAGAATCCCGGGTTTAAGATCGTGCAGCACGGCTGCCATCACGACTACCATGAATTCGATCGCCGCGACCGTCGGCAAGTCGCTCTCCGCCTGGACCGGGGAAGGGAGTTGCTCGTGGAGGCCGGGTTTGCCCCGCCGCAAACGTTTGTTGCGCCCTATGACAAGTTTTCTCGAATCTCAATGGCGGAGGTCCAGAGGCGTTTCCGGGTTATTTCCACCGGATGGTTTGAAGCCAAACGGCTCCCGTACTCGTGGTGGCCCAGGTATGTTCTGAAAAAGATCCGGCACTCACCCCATTGGATCGTGCGAAATACCATTTTGCTTTCGCATCCGGGCTGTTTGCTTTCCTGTCACCGAACCTACAGCACCATGATGGGGGGGATTTTGCATCAGCTCAAGACACAGCGCTTGACGGTCCTGGTTACGCACTGGTGGGAATATTTTCGCGAAGGACTACCGGATACCGCGCTTTCGGACTTCCTTCACGAAACGGCGAACCACCTTGCCACATGTCCAAACATCAAGGTGATTTCGTTCGAAGATTTGGCGACGGGATCCATTGCGCTGAACTGAACCGCTGGGGACCGCGCGGACGGGCCTCCGCGCTCAGTGAGCGTTCAGCGGACGGATGTGCAGAAGAACTCAGATTCTTGCGAGCCCATCACGAGCGCAAGCTCGACGTCCTTTAATCCGTAGCGGGCGCAGGTTTCCGCCGCCTCCAAGGCATCGGAAAAACATTTGGCTTCCCGCGGATTCTCAGTCCAACCGTCCTCCTTAAAATATTGTCGTGTGCTTTGCCGCCGGAGCAGACGCTTCACCGTCGTTTCCTCAGCAGTAAGGTTCAAAATCATTGCCATAAATCCAAGCTCCTCGCTGATCCAAACTGAATCTAAGCCTCGTTGAATGGTAAACAAGTGAGATTTGTAAAAAATTGTAGAATGTTGGAACGTATTTGAGAAATCCAAAACGGCGGCGGGACGCCGCCGCCACACTCTTCAGTGGATGGGTGGTGGGGAAATGGGCGGGACGATCTGGACGCCGCTCCCGACCGGGATGAACACGCCGGCCTGGCCCACGTTTTGGACGCCGACAAGTGAGGTGCCGGCGTTGATGGCCGCCGAGCTGACAAACGTATCGAGCGCCAGTTTCACGTAACGATACAGATACCGATAAGGGGAGAACGGGACGTAGACGATGTCACCGGGTTGGAGGGCGAGGTCGGGTGCTTCGCCTCGAATGACGTACTTGTAATTGACCACCGCCACCTGGGGTTGGGACAAGGAACCGCGAACGACGGTGACGTGATCCAGATAAGCGCCGGTCAAGGTGCCGTAGGCGCTGGCGACGGCTCCGGCCGTGGTCAGCCCGTCGCGAAACGGAACGGCCCGCGGCTGGGTGACCGCCCCGAGGACGTACACCTCTCTCATGGCGGCGGTGGGCAAGTAGACAAAATCCCCGGCTTGGAGATAGATATTTTGCGAAAGATCACCCTGTTGCAACAAGCGGGCGAAATCGACCGGGAGACGTCGGCCATCGCGCAGGATAAAGCTCCGGCGCAGATCGGCCAGTTCGTCGCTGGCCCCGGTGGCTTCCTGTTGCCGAAACGCAGAAAGGCTCAGGGTGCCCCCGGCCAGAGACAGGGCTTCCAGCAAGGTCATGGGGGTTGTGAGTGGGTATAGGCCCGGGGCTTGCACCCGGCCCAGAATCCAGACTTGTTTGCTTTCGACCCCTCGCAAGACCAATGAAACCATGGGGCGCTCCTTCAGGTACTTGGACAGGCCCTGCTGGATTTGTGCCCGGGCCTGGTCCAGCGTGAGGCCCCAAACGTCAATTCCGGGCAAAAGATTGTAGTAAACTTTGCCATCCGGGCCGACCACCGTGGTCGCCTTGGAAGCCACCTCCCCGATCACCGAGATCTCCAGCTTATCGCCGGGCCCGAGGGTAAAGGGTTGGGAAGGTGGCTGGAGCCATTGGGGGTCAATTTGGTTGGTAAGGGCGACGGAGGTGAGCGTAACCGCGCCGGTTGCGGCAGGGGAGAAGGTGGGTTGAAGCTTGCTGGACTGGCAGCCGGCCATCAGCCCGAGAGCCGCCAGGAAAAGACCACGGAGCAGGAAAGCACCAAGAGGCTTCATTGGATTATTGGTTGATCGGTTTGACCACGTCCACCCCGACCTCGGAGGTGATGACGGACTGGATAAAAGCCGTAGCCGCCAGGTCGGCCGCCTCCTCCACCAAAATGAAAGGTCGGGAGTTCACGTAGATGATGTCCTTGGGCTGGAGTTGAAAATTGACAGCGCCTCCATCCAGGATGGCGTGAGTGTTTACCACGGTGCCTTGGGGGCTGTTCAAGGAACCACGTACGACCAATACCCGGGCCCTGAATGCGCGTTCGGTATAGCCACCGCGCTGCGCGATGGCAGAAATGATGGTCAAGCCCGGAGTGTAAACGACCATTCCCGGCAGTCGCACTTCTCCGACCACGTATACCTCCTTGACGTCCCCGGGTGCGAAGTAAATGTAATCGTTTGGCTCGACCGCGATGTTCTGCGCGAGGTTGCCGCGCTGGAAGAGAGCTTCAAAATTTAACGGGAAGCGTTTTCCTCCGCGGGCGAGGAAGCTATGAGAAAAGTCGGTTAGTTCGACGAGGTTGCGATCGACCAAGGCATTCTCCAGGCCATGGGCGCGCGCCAACGCCTCCAGAACGGTGATGGGCCGATCCAGGCTGAACACACCTTTGGTCGCCACCTTGCCGAGCATGAAATACTTTTTACTTTTGAAGGCGACCGGGGTGACAATCGTGTGTGGAGCCCGACGGAAGAGGGATAACTCCTGGTCCATCCGGGTCCGCAATTCATCGATGGTGAGGCCCGAGGCCAGGACATTGGTGGCCTCGAGGTAACTGGTGCGTCCGTCGGGGCCGATCGCCACTTCTTTCAACGTGAGCTCCGGCTGGCCATACAAATCAAAGTCCAGGACATCGCCCGGGCCCAGCGTCAGGCGCCGTTGCCAATCGGCGCGCTGAGCCGGGCTGGTGATGGAAAACTGACCCGCGGGTCCAGCGGTTAGGTCCGGATCCAGGGTCGCGGCGGGGTGGGCATCGGCGGCTGGTGGGGTGCTGTTGGTAGCGGCGGTCTGCGCACTCACGCCGGCCGCTCCGAGCATCGCCACCCACAGGAGGCAGCCCATCCAGCGGGGAAACCTTTTGCGGAGCGGGGTGCCCGTGATGCGATTCACCACCGCTCCGACCAGATTGCAACGGGCGTAACGCAGGGTTTGGAGCTGACGCCGGGTTTCGGCGGCATCGGGCACGCCGCTGTTCGCCAGCCAGACCAGGTTGGGAAGGTTGGCGCCGAGCAAAACGGCTTCCGGCACACTCGCAGGCGGGAGTTCCACCAGGATGACCAGGTTTTCAATTTGGCGCCAGTGCTCCAGGGCTTCACGCCATTGCTTGCGACGTTCCAGGTTCCACACCCAGCCCGGCAGCGGAATGTGAACGACGGGCTGAGAATTCGGCCCGGTCAGTTGTTCCGTCACCTTCGCCGGCGCCGACAGGACGCTGGTCGTGAGGGCATTTCCGTTTTGCCCGAGAAATTTCGACTCAGCCTCCTCGGCGTTTGCGTCATCAAAGATATCGTCGGAGGAGACATGGGTGGGTGATGGCCGGGTCGCAATGGTCAGCACCCGGTAACCGGTCAAGCTGGCCGCCTCGGCCAGAAGGCTGATCCAGGTCGAGCGCCCTTCTCCGGGGACAGAGGAGGTGATGCCACAGATCAAACCATGGTTGAGCGTGGGGCTGAGCCGCCCTTGCAGCATGGTCCAGGCACGAAAGGCCCACTGGGCCCGGTCCTCGGGTGCCATCTGGCGCAGGTTCCCCAGGGAAGCGAGGACAGGCAGTCGAGTGACTCGCACGAGGTCCTCGTCGGTCTTCAGCCGGTGATCGAGGAATTCGACTATGAAGACCAGCAGGATGCTGAACACGAGTCCAAAGAACGCGCCAAAAACCGGAGCGATAGTGAGCTTAAGCCAGCGTAAGTTCGTTTTCAGCGTGGCCAACGTCGCCGGCGCAAAGACCCGCACGCTTCCCGGCGTGTTGGCGGCGTAAAGTTCCGCTTCCCGCAAGTGCCGAAGCATTTCGAGCCGGCCGTCCTCGAGGGAGCGCAGCTTGATATGGAGGATATCGAGTTCGGGATTCAGTGCCTCGGACATGCCGCCCGAAGGAGGGGGCGTCCAGGCCAAGGGCGGTAAACTCCGGTTCGTCGCCGCGTCGGTCATCTCCTGTTTTAAGCTGTTAATGGCTTCCTGCTTAGCTTGGACCAGCGGATTGATATCCGTGTACTTGGCTCTGGCCTCGTCCAATTCAGTCAGGGCTTTTTCCATCCGCTGTTTCAAGGCGTTCAGCCGTGCATCTACTTGCACGAGGGCGTTGGTGCTTCTACTCCCGCTCGGCAGATTCAGGAACTGCTTTTCGACCTCGGACACATCGTGATCAATTTCGTGAACCTCCTCTTTGAGGTAACCGTTGGCGAGCGTGGCCAATTGCTTGGCCTCGAGCCCGCGCACATAGGCTACGGCGTTGGTCACGTACACGTTGAGCCACTCCACGGCCTGGCGCGGGTCACGGGCGGCCAGGTAAACCTTTATGAGATCGGAATCCGGGTCCGCTTCCGCCTTGATAATCTTGGTAAAGATCTCGGGTCGGATGGGCGGGTCGATCTGGTCCCCAACGCTTTTCAGCAGCTCGGGCGCGCGGAGTAGGGCGGTGAAAGTATCGCCGGAAACGGGCGTCGTTTTGAAGTAGTCGCTTTTGCCGACGGGTTCGTAGCGGATTAGTTGGGCGGTCGCGGTGAATTTTGGGCGGACAAAGTGCCACGCGAGACCGTAAAAAGCGGAGCCGCCAACGACCATCCCCAGGAGGAGCAAGCGCCAACGCTTCAGAAGAAGGTCCAGCGCCGACCATAAGCTGAGAGGGGGGGGCGGGGCCTGGGGATCAAACGAAGCCTCGACGTCGATCGGGGACGTGGACAGAGGCTCGCCCCGGATGGGCCGTTCGTCCGCTCTCAGGATCCCAGGCATAGGCGGTCGCCCGGGATTTGGGTTGCCATTTTCCTTCATGGACAGCTGAATCAGATTTCTCGAGTGTCAAGGCCTGGAAGGCCGCATTAATATCGTCAAGGGTACAGGCGAATGAAGCGGGTTGTTTAGTGGGTGAATCCCGCTTTGCGATGCTTGAGAGACCCTAAGAAGAGCCCGCCGAGGCCGCAAGACAGGTAGCCCTTCGCGGTTCCCGGATCGTTCCCAGGCGCGACGGGGCAGGTCCGGGACGAGGAGTAAAAGCCGGGAGCCTGACCCCTACTCGACGAGTTGGTGCTGCATGGCGTAGTGCATCAGCTCTGCGTTGTTCCGGAGGCCCATCTTCTCGAGGATCCGGGTTCGATAGGTGCTGATCGTCTTGACGCTCAAGGACAGTTCCTTGGCGATTTCGCTGACGATTTTTCCCGAAGCAATGAGGCGCAAGACCTGGAATTCCCGGTCGGAGAGCAGCTCCTGCGGTGGCTTTTGGGTGTCACCGGCGAGGTAGGTGGCCAGCTTCTCGGCGAGAGACGTGCTCACGTAACGTCCGCCGGCCAGTACTTTCTTGATCGCACCCACCAACTCCTGGGCGGCGCTCTCCTTGGTCATGTAGCCGGAGGCTCCGCGTTTAAGGACACGCACCGCGAATTGATTTTCCGGGTGCATACTCAAGACCAGCACGGGCAATTTTGGCTTGGCCTTCTTGATCTCGCGGAGCACCTCGAGCCCGCTTCGGCCCGGCATGGTGATGTCCAGCACGACCACGTCCCAGGTTTCTTTCCAAACCAGGTTCAACGCCTCCTGGGCGTTACGGGCTTCGCCGAACTCGGCGCGCTTAAATTCGTCGGCCAAAATCTGTTTCAAACCGTGGCGGACCACGGTGTGATCGTCGGCTAAGAGGATCTTCATGATGTGATTCGTGCGGGAGCGGGGGCGGGCGGAGGGGGAAGGAGACGCAGACCCTGGTTCCGTGGCCGCGGACGAGTCGGCTGATGCGGAACATGCCTCCGAGAAGAGCCGCTCTTTCCCTCATGCCCAGGAGTCCCATGGATTTGCCGTTCGAGACGTCTTTCCGGGAAATGCCCCGGCCGTTGTCTTTGACTTCCAAAGTAATCCGTTCGTCGGCCTGTGTCAGGTCGACGAACACCCGCGTCGCTCCGGCGTGTCGAATTACGTTAGTGAGGGTCTCTTGAAAGATCCGGAACAGAGTCGTGCTGAGGTCCTGATCCAGCGGCATTTCCTTCAAATTGTTGCTCACGTCGCATTGGATCCCCGTGCGGTTTTGGAACTCGTTGGCCTGCCATTCGAGCGCGGCGACCAGGCCGAGGTGATCGAGCACGCCGGGTCGCAATTCGCTGGAGATCCGCCTCACGGTTTGAATGGTTGAATCGATGTGAGAGGTCAACGCCCTCGCTTTTTCCAGCAGCGGTTTCAGGTCCCGGGGCAATTTGCTCGCAATCCACGAGAGGTCGAGTTTGCAGCTGGTCAGGGCCTGACCCAGCTCATCATGCACTTCTCGCGCAATCCGGGTTCGCTCTTCCTCGCGCACCGTCTGCAAATAAACCGAGAGGGCGCGGAGTTGCCGATGGGATTCCCGCAACTGTTCCTCGGCCCGGCGGTGTTGGGACCGCTCTTCGGCCTCACGCAAAGCGCGGTTGACCGCCGGGATGAGTCGAGCCAGGCGCGTTTTCAAAACGTAATCGGTGGCTCCGCTTTTCAGGGTCTCGATCGCCACCTCTTCGCCCATGGTGCCGGTGACAAAAATGAACGGGATGTCCGGGCATCGTTCCAACGCCAGGTTCAAGGCGTCCTGGCCGTTAAAGCCCGGAAGGGAATAATCCGAGAGAATGAGTTCTGGCGGATGTTCGTTGATCTCGGAAAGGTAATCCTCACGGGATTCAACCCGGGCCAGGGAAAAATGAAGGCCGCCGTTGCGGAGGGCGAATTTGGTCAATTCAGCGTCAGCGGCGTCGTCTTCGAGCATCAGTATGCGAATGTCTCTCTTCACGCTAAGATTCGAGCTAATATACTATAACAAGCGCTCGAAAACTGAATAGGGTTTTACGGTAAATGAGAGAATGCTTGACCGGGCCGCTGAAGTGTGGCGGCGGCGTCCCGCCGCCGGTTTGGAGTTCAGAGCACCATAAAGCCGAGACGCGTATCTCCCGGGTATCTGTGCGGCTGCCCCGAAACTCCGAGGACCTCGCTTTACGCCTCGCTCACACCCACCGGTAACTGGCCGAGCCATCGGAACCCCTCCTGGCGCTCGTGATTTAGTGATTTGCTTTTTCGCGTCCGGAAGCTAAAGCTCAGCGCAGAACAACTTGGCGGCCACCGCCGCCCCAACAGCAAAATCAAATGAAACGACGTGAATTTCTGAAAACCTCATTGACCGCCTCGACCCTCGCCGGGTTGGGCACGGCCAGTTTAAGTGCGGTCGGCGCAGAAGCGAGTTCCTCCAAGCAGGAGTATTACGAGCTGAGAGTGTACCGCTTGAAGGCCGGCGCGAAATGCGATTTGCTGGAATCCTACCTGGAGAAGGCCGCAATCCCGGCCTGGAACCAGCTGGGCAGCACGCCGGTTGGAGTATTTAAGGAAAAGCAGCCCAAGGATGGGCCCGCCATTTACGTGCTCATTCCTTATGCTTCTCTCGAGTCCATCGCGCAGGCGACGGCCCGGTTCAGCTCCCTGTCCGGCCTGGATCAAGCCGCCCAGGATTATCTGAATTCACCCAAATCAGATCCGGGGTTCGAACGAATCGATAGCTGGTTGATGCTCGCGTTCGCGGGAATGCCGAAGATCGAGCTGCCCGCCTACTCGAAGGAGAAAAAGGAGCGGATGTTCGAAATGCGGACGTATGAGAGCTACAGCGAGGTCAAGGCGCTCAAAAAAGTGGCAATGTTCAACGCCGGGGAAATCGATACGATGCGTGAAGTGGGGCTGGGGCCGATCTTCTTCGGTCAGTCCATACTAGGGGCGAGTTTGCCTCACCTCACGTACATGTTGTCCGCCGAAAACGACGAAGCGCACAAAAAGCACTGGGATGCTTTCGGCAAACATCCAGTCTGGGATAAGCTCAAAAATGATCCGCAATACGCGGATACGGTTTCCAGCATGCACAACCGTTTCCTCGTCCCCACTCCCTATTCGCAAATTTAAACCGGGGTTGATTTGGGGTGAGCAGGGTGGATTCCTGCTCGCCCCGCGGGTGGCGCTACCGTTGGATCCTGGCCGAGCCGCCTTTGGCCAGGCTGCGCACTTGTTCGAGGGAGGCCATCGTCGTATCGCCGGGAAAGGTTGTTAACAGGGCGCCGTGGGCCCACCCGAGCTTCAGGGCCTCTTCTTCCGGTTCACCGGTCAACAGGCCGTAGAAAAAGCCCGAGGCAAAGCCGTCTCCTCCGCCCACCCGGTCGTAGACGTCAAGTTCGCAGGTGGGCGCCACGACGTTTTTGCCGTTCACCCAGGCGACCGCGCTCCAGGAGTGGCGATTGGTGGAGTGGACCTCCCGCAGGGTGGTGGCGAGCACTTTGACCTGCGGATGCTTCGCGCGGACATGGTCGATCATGCTGAAGAACGCCGTCGGATCCAGCTTCGATTTGCCGGTCACCTCAGGCCCAGGGATGCCCAGGCCCAGCTGCAAATCCTCCTCGTTGCCGACCAGGACGTCCACATTCTTCACGATGCGATCCAGCACCGCGACGGCGCGATCCACGCCGCCGGAGATATTCCAAAGCTTGGCCCGGAAGTTCAGGTCGAAAGACACTACGGCTCCGGCCTCCTTGGCGGCCTTCATTCCTTCAATGATGAGTTCGGAGGTCGACGGGGAAAGTGCGGCAAAGATTCCCCCCGTATGAAACCAGCGGAGGCCGCCGGCAAAGATGGCTTTCCAGTCAAAATCTCCGGGCTTCAATTGGGCCGCCGCCTCATTGGAGCGGTTATAAAACACGACCGGCGCGCGCGCACCTTGGCCCCGATCGCTGTAAACCGTGGCCATGTTGGGTCCCTGCACTCCGTCATGCTTGAAACTTTTGTAAAACGGTCTTACGCCCATGGCGCGGACGCGCTCATGAATCAAATCGCCGATGGGGTACTCGACCATGGCGGAGGCGATGCCGGTGTGCAATCGAAAGCAGTCGGCCAGGTTCGCGGCGACGTTGAATTCGCCGCCGCTCACGTGAATGCGGCACTGGTTCGCTTTGCGAAAAGGAATGATGCCTGGGTCCAGTCGATGCACCAAGGCTCCCAGGGAGACCAGGTCTAGAGCGCCGGTGGTTTGAAGATTGAGTCCGTATTTCATCGGTTTAGTTCCTGAGGTTGGGTTTGGGAGCGCGCGAGAAGGGCAGGGTGCCGGGCGGTCAGATTTTGGGAAGAACGGGTTCGACTCTGCGAACGCCCGCCTTGACTGCTGGGTTTTCGAGGCTTTCGAGAATCGTAATCTTCTGCCAGATTTTCCGTGAAAAACCGGCGGTTAAATCCTCCACATCATCGACGGCATCGAGCAGGATGGGGTCTTGAAATTCCTGGACATAGAGAGCGGCGATCTTGCTGATCAGGGCCAGGGCGTCGCTGCAATAATCCAGGTAGCGTGTCAGTTCGAAGGCGGTCATGACCCGCGGCCGTGGCAGGGGCAGGTGGTCTGAGCGCAGGGCGCTTTCGGGGTCCTTGGTCAACTGGTGCATATCGACAATGTGCGCCAGGGCGCGCAGTTCGTGAATGGCTTTTAGAGAACGGCTGCGTTTAATGCGGTTTTCCCAACTCAGCAGGAAGAGGATCGCCGCGCCGATGAAGACCACGGAGCTGATGCTGGCATCCAGCGCCTGAACCGAGTTAGTAAAATCGTTGAACTGAAACTGGCGAATGTTGACGAGCAGGGCGATGAGCAAGGCGATGATGGCGACGCTCAGGAGACCGGCGGCGACACGCAAGGGCAGGTGTGGGCGCTGGATCCATTCGGTGCGCGTCACGGTCTCTTCAGCGACCAGGAGAAGCTCCCGTACGACTTTGCCCAGGCCGGAGCCGGCGAAGCGCTCCTCTATCCGCGCGTGAAGAGACCGCACCGTGTCGATGATCTTTTCAGGATCTAACCGGCGAAATTTTGCGTAGGTCTCGTCCATAAAACCGGTCCGATCGTAAAAGTTTGGCTCCCCTCAGGCAAGCGGGCGTTGGGCTTTTCGGACGACCTTCGGCCAGCCGTAACCAGGAATCGGCGGCGGTCGCTAAATCTCCATCAGCATTCGCGCCGGGTTTTCCAGCACGTCTTTGATGCGTTTGAGAAACGAGACCGCTTCGCGACCGTCCACCAGGCGATGGTCGTACGTCAGAGCGATGTACATCATGGGCCGAATCACCACATTGCCCTCGCGGGCGACCGGGCGGTCCTGGATCGCGTGCAAGCCGAGGATGCCGCTCTGGGGTGGGTTGATGATCGGCGTGGACAAGAGCGACCCGTACACCCCGCCGTTGCTGATGGTAAAAGTGCCGCCCTGGAGCTCTTCGAGCTTGAGTTTGTTCTCCTTGGCCCGCCGGCCGAAGTCCCCCACCGCCACTTCAATTTCGGCGAAGCTCATTCCTTCAGCGTTGCGGAGGATCGGCACCACCAGGCCCTTCCCGCTGCCCACCGCCACGCCGATATCGTAATAATTATGATAAACGATATTGGCCCCCTGGACGCGAGCGTTGAGGGCCGGGAACTGCTTCAGGGCGTCAACGCAGGCTTTGACGAAGAAGGACATGAACCCGAGCTTCACCTCGTATTTCTTTTGAAAGGAATCTCCATACTCTTTCCGGAGCGCGATCACGGATCCCATGTCGATCTCGTTAAACGTGGTGAGCAGGGCCGCGTTGTGCTGGGCCTCCACGAGGCGCTCGGCGACCGTGCGGCGCAGCCGGCTCATCGGCACGATTTCCTCCTCGCGATTGCCCGAAAGGCCCGGAGGGGTTGAGGGCGGCGCGGGGGATGGTTCGTGGCTCGGGGTGGCGGGGGTCTCGGGGCGATCCTCTTGCAATTCTCGCAGCACGTCTTCTTTTAAGATACGTCCTCCTGGGCCGGTGCCCCTGACGGCTTCGGCGCTAAGCCCATGTTGTTCGAGGGCCATCTGCGCGGCGGGCATGACTCGCGGCGGGACCGGCGCTTCTTCGGGTTTGATCTCGGGTTTCGGTGCCGCCTTTTCGGGACTGGCCTTGGATTCGGCGGCTTTAGGTGTCCCCGTGGCGGGACCGCCGGACTGAACATAAGCGATGACCTCGCCCACCTTCGCCACGGCTCCTTTTTCTTTTAAGATTTGCGCCATGGTGCCCGAATCAGGCGAAGCCAGCTCCACCGTCGCCTTCTCGCTTTCCAGCGTCACGATGGGCTCGTCCTTCCGCACAATGTCCCCCGGCCGTTTTAGCCAGGCGCCGATTTCGACTTCCGTTATGCTTTCCCCAATCTCCGGTACTTTAAGTTCGATGGGCATAGTTGGTTAGTTTTTCTCTCCAAAGGCGCGGGCAATAATCTCCGCCTGTTCCTGTTTGTGCCGACGGAACGAGCCGGCGGCGGGTGAGGCGGAAGCGGCGCGCATCACGCCGTCGAAGGGGAGCCGCCCGAGGAGGCTCTCCCCAAACTCCATGCGCAGGTAGCTCCAGGCTCCCATGTTGGCGGGTTCTTCCTGCACCCAAACGACCGGCGTTCCCTGAGCGCAGGGCGCCAACATGCTTTCCAATAATTGGCGGCGGAGCGGGTAGAGTTGCTCCAGTCGAATAATAGCGACATCCTCACGGCGGGTTTGCTCGCGGTGATCGGCCAACTCGTAATAAAGCTTTCCGGAGCAGAGCAGGACGCGCCGGGTTTGGGCGGAAGGTCCGCCGAGGGTATCGGGCAGCAGGGTTTGAAAGCTCCCTTCCGCACAATCGCTGAGCGAGGACACGGCTTTCGGGTTTCGCAACAAACCTTTCGGCGTCATGACGATGAGCGGTTTCCGCCAGGGACGGAGGACTTGGCGTCGTAAACAATGGAAGTACTGAGCCGGGGTGGTGGGACTGACCACCTGGAGGTTGTCGTTGACCGCCAGCAGCAGGAAACGTTCGAGCCTCGCGCTGGAGTGCTCCGGGCCCTGGCCTTCGAAGCCGTGGGGCAGGAGCAGGACCAGGCCGCTTAACCGCTGCCACTTTTCTTCCGCGCTGGCGATGAACTGATCGATGATGGGCTGCGCCACATTGACGAAATCGCCAAACTGGGCCTCCCAGAGCACGAGCGCATCCGGATAATCGAGGCTGTACCCGTATTCAAATCCCAGGACCCCGGTTTCCGACAAGGGGCTATTGTAAATGTCTACCGACGCTTGACTGGGCGAGAGGTGCTGCAGCGGAGTGTACGTTCTTCCATCCTGATTATCGTGCAGCACGGCATGGCGCTGACTGAACGTGCCGCGTTCGCTGTCCTGGCCGGTGAGCCGCAGTCGCACCCCTTCAACCGCCACGCTGGCCAACGCAAGTGACTCGGCGGCGGACCAATCCAGAGGTTCGATTCCAGCCGCCATTTGTTGGCGAGCCGCGAGTAGTTTTTTGATCTTTGGGTGCGGATGAAAAGTGTCCGGCAACCGGGTTTGCGCGTCCAGCCACGCGGCCAACTTCTCTTTCGGAACCCCCGTGTGTGGATCCTGGGCGGGGTCTTCGCGCCCGCCGCTGTACTTGGACCATAGCCCCCGGAGTTGCTCCGGAGGAGGCGCGGGCTTGTTGGCCTGTGATTCGGAGAGTTCCTTCTCGAGAATCTCGCGGCGCCGGGCGGCGATGGCGTCGGCCTCCTCACGAGTGAGGCCGCCCAGCTTCAACAGGTGCTCCAGGTAGCCTTCCCGGACGGTTTTGCGTTTCGCAATCGCCCGGTACAGGACGGGTTGGGTAAATGCGGGCTCGTCGCCTTCATTGTGTCCCAACCGGCGATAACCATACATGTTGATGACGACATCCCGTCGAAATTCAAAGCGAAATTCCATCGCCAGCCGGACCACCTGCGCCACGGCTTCCGGGTCCTCGCCGTTGACGTGAAAAATCGGGATCTGCAGCATCTTGGCGATGTCGGTGGCGTAGGGAGATGAGCGAGCTTCCGCGGGGCTGGTGGTAAAACCAATCTGGTTATTGATGACGATGTGCAGGGTGCCCCCGACGCCGTAACCCGCCAACTGGCTGAGATTCAGAGTTTCCTGAACCACACCCTCGCCGGCGAACGCCGCGTCGCCGTGAATCAACAGCGTCATCCCCAGCTTATGCTCCGTGTCCTGAGCCCGGTCTTGTTTGGCGCGAACGCGACCCATAGCGACCGGGTTGACAAATTCGAGATGGCTGGGGTTGAAGCAGAGCGACAGGTGAATTTTTGATCCTCGCGAGGTTACCCATTCGGTGCTGTGGCCCAAATGATATTTCACGTCGCCATGACCCGACGAGGCCTTCCAGTCCGTGTCCGCGTATTCGCGGAAGATTTGTCGGGCGCTCTTGCCGAGAATGTTCGCCAGGACATTGAGGCGGCCGCGGTGAGCCATGCCAAACACGATCTCCTGGATGCCTTGCTCACCTGCCCGCTCGATCGCCAGGTCGAGCAAGGGGATCAAACTTTCCGATCCGTCCAAGGAGAACGTTTTAGCGCCCGGGAACTTGCGGCGAATGAACTCTTCGAACGTGACCGCATCGGTGAGCCGCGTGAGGATGCGCAGCTGTTCCTCACGGGAAAGCTGCAGATGGTTTTGCGTGGCCTCCATTCGGCGTTGCAGCCAGCGACGGACGCTCAAATCGTCAATATGCATGTACTGCACGCCGATCGAGCGGCAGTAGGTGTTGCGCAGGCGCTCGAGCAGTTTGCCCAATGTCAAATGGCCGTCATATTGAAACGTCTCGCTGTAGACCGGCAACTCCATATCGGCTTCGGTGAAGCCGAAGAACTCCGGAGTCAGCTCTGGCGGTGTGGGCCTGGGCAGGCCGAGGGGATCGACCTGGGCGATTCGGTGCCCGCGGACCCGGTGGAGCCGCGTCAGCAGATAGACTCGGTCCTGCAAAGCGGCCGTTTGGAGGTCGGCCAGGCCCGGCGTCAACCGTGGGGCCGGGATGGCCGGCGGGGAATGGAAGATACTCGAGGGCTGGAAGGAAGGCCCAAACCGAGGTTTGGGAAAACGGAACTCGTTTTCGGCAATTCCGGAGAAGTACTGTTGCCAGTCCTGGGCCACCGACGACGGATCGCGCAAGTAATCTTCGTACAAGCTCTCGACGAACGCCAGGTTCGCGGCGCTCGGGGCATGCTCGCCGTCTCCATTTCCGTTGGCAGTGGTCATATTTAGGTTTTTAGTGTGCGAGCGTTCTGATCGACCGCGATCCCTGCGCCTGACCGGATAAAAGCTTCGCCGGGGCCGCTGACGCTAGCCAGTCCCCGCGCGGGGCTTCACCTGTAAAGTCGAGATGACTTCCTGCACGCCATCCGTCTCCATCGCCAGCAACATCGCCTGGCTGATGGCTTCCACAGTCGGGACGGTGCCCGAGAGCGTCACGATGCCGTTGGTGGTGTTCACCGAAATGCTAAGCGCGGAGAGGTCGCGGTTGGCCACAAACTTGGTTTTGATCGCAGCGGTTATGCGCGCGTCGGCGGTCGCGTCCGAAACGGCTCGGCCGACCTCGTGTGCTTTCCGGCGCACCACCTCTCCCGTTCGCGCCAGCTCGTCCTTGATTTCCTGGGGTCGCAAATCCAGCACCCGCAGCTTTTCCTGGATCGATTGAGCGGTATTCTTGGCGGCGTTCTCCATACGCGCGCCTGTGTCGTGGCCGCCAGGGGCCCCTTTGGTGGTGTCCAAATACCAGACGCCCACCGCGCCTATGCCAATGCCGATAATTAATGCTAGAAGAACTCGCACAAGATCACCTGAAGTAACTTACCGGGTCGAGGGGCCATGTCAAACTAAGGAGCGAGGCCCAGAATGCGAGGGAGCCCTGGGGTTTGACCGATTCCGGTTCGCTGCTTCGTCGAGCATTCGTCGCACGTTGGGTTCTGGTTTGTTCGCTATTCATTATGAGGAAGCTTGATGGTGCTTCCGCCAATAAACTCGCGGATGGGGGCATCACCCGGGATGAGGCGGTAGTCTGTCTCGCCCTGGAGGGGCATACCGCGGACCGACTCCAGCATCTCCGAACAACGATCGTAACGGATTCGGGCGTCCAGGAAACCCTCATAATTCTCCAAGTCGCTAGAACGTGGCCAATGCGTTTGGGGTCCGGAGAAGAAGGATTTCAGGACGGGGAGCTCGAAAGCGAAACCGGCATTGATGGTGGCGTCCGCCAAGCCACGGAGCGGAATGATGCTGAAGAATTCGCCCGCCCGCACATAGTGCCAGTGCAGCAGGGTCAGCAAGGGTGCGTGGTTCCGGTGCCGGACATCGCGCAACATGCGGCGGAGCAGGCGAATGTCGGTCGAGCGAGCGGTTCGGGCTCCGGTCTGCGAAGGGTAGGACAAGGCATTCTCGGATTCGAGGTATAACCGGAACTGGCTGGAGGAATCGATGCCTTCGGTGATCGGTGGATACAATCCATGCAGACAGTCCAGCAATAGGATCTGATCGCGCTCCAGTGTGACTGATTTCGTGTGGGTGGGGCGGCCTTCCTTGAAGCTGTAGACCGGCTTTTGAATCGTTTCGCCTTCGAGCAACTGCTGCAAGTGACGATTGAGCAGTTGAATGTCCATGGCCTCCGGGGTCTCGTAATTGCGATCGTTGATCCAGTCGGTGGGGTGTTCGACCAGGGACCAGAAATAATCATCGAGGTTCAACATCAAGAAGCGCAAACCTTGCCGGCGCAGACGCTCCGTGAGTTTGACGGTGGTCGTGGTTTTCCCGGAGGAGCT
>Ga0105240_10004268_pt1 | contig 21855 bp, 13 predicted proteins | sample KBSC54metaG_FD_80426 | JGI IMG/M metagenome (GOLD analysis project Ga0105240, IMG submission 80426) | Corn rhizosphere microbial communities from Kellogg Biological Station, Michigan, USA - KBS C5-4 metaG | ecosystem: Host-associated > Plants > Roots > Rhizosphere > Soil | place: Michigan, USA... | reverse complement strand
CTCGCTCGCCGCCTTGGCGTAGTTCGCCACCGACTTCGCATCGAGCGAGGCCGGATCGATGTTGAGGCCACTGCCGGGTTTCACGACCTTCATGACGAGCAGGCCGACCGCGAGCGCGGCGGTCGAGACGATCTCGAAATACAGCAGCGCCTTGCCGCCGACGCGGCCGACCTTCTTCATGTCGTTCATGCCGGCGATGCCGAGCACGACGGTGAGAAAGATCACCGGCGAGATCAGCATCTTGACCAGGCCGATGAACAGGTCGCCGAGCCACTTGAGCGAGGATGCCTTGAATCCAGTGCCCGCGATGACCGGATTCGTATCGCCGAACAGCCAGCCGAGCAGGCCGCCGAGGAAGATGCCGACCAGCACCCAGAAATACAGATGGCGCGCAAAGCCCCTCATAACCCCTCCCGGTGGTGGCCGACTTCGTTGGGCGGCTCGATTGAGGGTATCCCAACAGTGCGCGGCGCGCGTGTCAATGGCCCATTGATCGAGTGGATTGTGAAATTAGTTTGCCGGGCCGACTCCGTCGAATCCCGCATGGAAGTAGCCGCCGTGTTGCCAGACGCGGATCGGCGTAGCGTACTGAGCGCTGAGCACATCAGAGCGCAACACTTCCGCCTTCGTCCCTTGCGCAAACACGTGGCCCTCGCGCAGCAGGATGACGTGGTCGATTTCGGGCAGGATCTCTTCCAGATGATGGGTGACGAGGATCAGCGTCGTGCCTTCGTGTGCGAGCGCACGAAGGCTTTCGAGCAGGGTGCGCTGGGCGACGAAATCGAGACCTGCGGTTGGCTCGTCGAGCAGCAGCGCACCCGGATGGTGCACGAGTGCGCGCGCGATCAGCACGCGGCGCGCCTCGCCGGTCGACAGCGTGGCAAAGCGACGGTGGGCCAGATGCGAAGCGCCGAGCCGATCGAGTGCGGTTTTTGCCGCGCTGCGCATCGCGTCGGTCACTGCGTGGTTGAACGAGAGCACGTGGCTGGCGAAGAAGCCCGAAACGACCGCATCGAGTCCGTCGACGAGATCTTCATCGATCAGCCGCTGTTGCAGGTCGCCCGAGACGATGCCGAGATGCTTGCGCAATTCGAACACGTCCCAGCGCGTGCGCCCGAGGATGCGCATCGGCGGCGTGCCGTCGGCGCGCGCGAGCGGATAGTCGTCGCGATGGATCATGCGCACGAGCGAGGATTTGCCCGAACCGTTCGGGCCGACGATCGCCGTGTGCTGGCCGGGTACGATGCGCAGGGTCAGGCCGCGCAGCACCTCATTGCCGCCGCGCATCAGGCGCGCGTCGTCGAGTTCGAGCAGGGGCGGGTTGGCGGTATCGGTATCGGTCACGGCTCGAACAAAGTGGCGAGAGGAGGAGCGGGAATTCTAACCTTCCCCCGAGTTTTGCCCACCATTCCGGTTTTTTGCCGAGATGATGGACAAAGACTCAGCGCCGCCGCTCGATGCCGAATGGCAGATCGGCAATACGCCGGTATTCGGCATCGGTGAACCGCTGCGGATTTGCGAGCCAGTCCTCGATCATCGGCGTCGCATCGTTGCCCCAGAACATCTCGTTGCCAACCTTGAGCGTCGGCACGCCGAACACGCCCGCGGCGATCGCACCGTCGGTGTTTGCATGCAGCGCTTGCTTCACCTCGGCAGAGGCGATCGCGTTTTCCACGTTGTCGATGCCGAGAGTACAGCCGACCACGTCTAGTTCGGCGGCTGTCGTGCCTGGCTTTCCGTCGCGCCAAAGATGATTGAAGATCGTCTCGATTGACGCCCACGTCGCGCCTGCGGCGATGCACAGGCGCAGCGCGGCGAGCGGATTGAACGGATGTTGCGGCGGAAAACGCAACGTTGCGCCGGCCTGTTCCGCCTGCCATCGCAGGAAGCGATAGGTAAATTCGCGCTTGCCCGGAATTTCAGCGGGGCCGAGTTGGCCGTGGTGCTTCAACACCGCACCGAATGCGACAGGCACGGGCGTGATATCGAGCCGATCACGCCAACTCAGCACCTTTGCCAGTTGCAGGTACGAAAACGGCGAGACGAAATCGAAATACCAGTGCGCGCGCATGGCGTCTTCCTCAATGCAAAGTCTTGAAGATCGCAGGATCGAACGCGTCGACCGCGATCACTTCGTTGCGCGCCGCTTCGGCCTCCTGCAGCAGATCGTATTCGACTTGGGTGATGACGCCGGCCTTGAGACCCATCTCGTCGAGCATATAGCCGGGCGCGCGATCGAGCGTACCGGCGCGCACGGCGTCGCGCAGTTTGGTCTCGATCGGAATCGCGCGCACGGCCTTGTCGAGCGCAGCTTCGAGCGTGCCGAGGCCGGGTTCGCCCGGCGGCGGGATGAACACATCGCCGGTCAGCGTCGCGCGCGCCTCGCGGTCTTCGAGGATGTCGCGCGCGACGCGCGCGCCGAGCTTGTCCGAGGGCGGGCGAAAACGCGCGCCGAGCGGGAAGAGCGCGAGCTTGAGCATCCATGCCGCTGCCCGCGTCGGCAGGTTTTCGATCACGCCGCGCAAGGCTTCCTGCACCTTGTACAGCGAATACTCCGCGCACCACGAGACAAGGTTGAGATTCGCCGTCGTCTTTGCCTCGTCCTCGTAGCGCTTGAGCGCGCACGAGGCAAGGTATAGATACGCTAGTGCATCGGCGAGGCGCCCGGAGATTTTTTCACGACGCTTGAGCGATCCGCCAAGCGTGCCCATTGCGATGTCGGAGGCGAACTCGAATGCCGCCGAGAAGCGCGACAGATGCTGGTAATAGCGCCGTGTATCCTGCACGGCCGGTGCGGCGGCGAGGCGGCTGCCGCTCAGCGCGAGCAGCTTCGCACGCGTGACATTGCGCAGGACGAGGTTGATGTGGCCGAACAACGCCGCGTCGAACGCGGCGAGGTCGTTCGCGGCGACTGCGGCAATTTCCTTCTGCACGAACGGATGGCAGCGGATCGCGCCCTGGCCGTAAATGATCATCGATCGCGTGAGGATGTTCGCACCTTCGACGGTGATGCCGATCGGCACCGCGTCCCAGGCGCGTGCGAGCGAGTTGCGCGGGCCGCGCTGGATCGCAGAGCCAGCGCGGATATCCATCGCGTCGGTGACAACCTCGCGCATGCTGTCGGTCAGATACGCTTTCGCGATCGCCGAGAGCACGGCTGGCTTCTCGCCCGCATCGAGCGCACCGCAGGTCAGCGTGCGCGTCGCGGTCATCATGTAGGTTTTCGCGGCGATGCGCGCGAGCGGTTCCTCGATGCCTTCGAAGCGGCCGATCGGCGTGTCGAACTGTTCGCGCACGGTCGCGTAGGCACCACAGATGCGCGTCATCATCTGCGCGGCGCCGACACTGAGCGCGGGCAGCGAAATCGAGCGGCCCGCGGCAAGGCATTCCATCAGCATGCGCCAGCCCTGGCCGATGCCGTTGCGTCCGCCGATCACGTTGTCGAGCGGAATGAAAACATCGTTGCCGACGATCGGCCCGTTCATGAACGGCACGCCCATTGGGTCGTGGCGCAGGCCGATCTCGATGCCGGGCAGGTGCGCTTCGATCAGCGCGCAAGTAATGCCGAGATCGTCCTCGCTGCCGAGCAGGTGGTCGGGATCCTTGATGCGGAAGGCAAGGCCGACCAGCGTCGCCACCGGCGCGAGCGTGATGTAGCGCTTCTTCCATTCCAGACGCAGACCGAGGATTTCCTTGCCGTCGACGACGCGCTTCTCGACGACACCGGTCGACTGCGTCGCGGCCGCATCCGAGCCCGCCTCGGGGCCGGTCAGGCCGAAGCACGGGATTTCCTCGCCGCGTGCGAGGCGCGGCAGGTAGTAACTCTTCTGCGCGTCGGTGCCGTAGTGCAGCAGCAGTTCGCCGGGACCGAGTGAGTTCGGCACCATGACCGTCACCGCCGCCGCGACCGAGCGCGAGGAGATGCGCGTGACGACTCTTGAATGAGCAATGGCCGAGAAGCCGTGGCCGCCGTATTCCTTGGGGATGATCATGCCGAAGAAGCCCTGCTTCTTGATGAAATCCCAGACCTCGGGCGGCAGGTCGCGCAGTTGATTGATCTGCCAGTCGTCGAGCATCGCGCACAATTCGTTGACCGGGCCTTCGAGGAACGCCTGCTCGTCGGCGCTCAGCGGCTGTGGTTTGAAATCAAGCAGCTTTTTCCAGTCCGGCTTGCCCGAGAACAGCTCCGCGTCCCACCACACCGTGCCCGCGTCGAGCGCGATGCGCTCGGTCTCGCCAAGTCGCGGCAGCACCTTGGCGAAGATCGGCATCACCCGGCTCGTGACCAGCGCGCGGCGGATCGGCGGCAGGCCGAACACGACGGCAAGCGCGGTCAACACGAGCGCCGTCGCTTCGAACAGCAGCGGCGAGCTGATGCCGGTGAGGCGCCAGCCGACGAGCCAGATGCCGGCCGCGACGACCCAAGCGAGGAAGCCGCGGCCGAGGAAGAGCAGGATGCTCAGTGCGATCAGGGCGAGCAGCAGGGTGATGAGCATCGAAAACTCCCGGGGATGCAGGGCGGTGGCACGCGCCGCATCATCCTTCGCGGGCGCAAAAAAGCAAAGCTGCGCCGCCGCGCGACGGCTGCGCCCGGCCCGGGCAACGTTTACACTTGCCGGCGACAATCAACGACCTGCCATCCCGCCGATGTGCCGTCATCGGCAACCCCAGCGGAATACAAAGATGAAAGACAAGAAAGACATCGTGGAAAACTGGTTGCCGCGCTACACCGGCACGCCGCTCGACCAGTTCGGCGAATACATCCTGCTGACCAACTTCGGCAACTACGTCGACATGTTCGCGGAATGGAACGGCGTCGAGGTGCAAGGCCGCGATCGACCGATGCCGAACGCGACCGCCGACGGCATCACCCTGATCAACTTCGGCATGGGCTCGCCAAACGCGGCGACGGTCATGGACCTGCTCGGTGCGATCTCGCCGAAGGCCGCGTTGTTTCTCGGCAAGTGCGGCGGCCTGAAGAAGAAGAATCTGCTCGGCGATCTCGTCCTGCCGATCGCGGCGATCCGCGGCGAAGGCACCTCGAACGACTACCTGCCGCCGATGGTGCCGGCGCTGCCGGCGTTCCAGCTGCAGCGCGGCGTGTCGACGATGATCCGCGACCTCGGTCACGACTACTGGACCGGCACGGTCTACACGACCAATCGCCGCGTCTGGGAACATGATGAGGAGTTTAAGAACCTGCTGCGGCGCACGCGCAGCATGGCTGTCGATATGGAGACCGCGACGATCTTCGCCGCCGGTTTCGCCAACCACATCCCGACCGGCGCGCTGCTGCTCGTCTCCGACCAGCCGATGATTCCCGAGGGCGTGAAGACCGAGGCCAGCGACAGGAAGATCACCTCGAACTACGTCGAGAAGCACATCAAGATCGGCATCGAGGCGCTCAAGCTCGTGCGCCGCCACGGCCGCAGCGTCAAGCACCTGCGCTTCGAGGCGGACGAGGAATACCACGACGACCTCGGCGGCGAGCACGAGTTCTAACCGATGCGCGCACGACATATCGACACCCCATCCATGCGCCGCCATCGCGAGCGCCACGTCGGCGGCCGCGTCGGCTGGCTGCGCGCAGCCGTGCTCGGCGCGAACGACGGCATTCTTTCCACGGCCGGCCTCGTCGTCGGCGTGGCGAGCGCGGATGCGTCGCTGGGCAACGTGATGGTGGCCGGCGTCGCAGGCCTCGTGGCTGGTGCGCTATCGATGGCGACCGGCGAATATGTATCGGTGTCCTCGCAGCGCGATGCGGAGAATGCCGAGCGCGAACTCGAACAGCACGAGCTTGCCACCGACGCGCACGGCGAGCGCGAGGAGTTGGCCAACATCTATGTCGGCCGCGGCCTCGATCGTCCGCTGGCCGAACAGGTAGCGGACAAGCTCACCGCGCACGACGCGCTCGGTGCGCACCTGCGCGACGAGCTCGGTCTGACCGAAGAACAACGAGCACGGCCGCTGCAGGCAGCAGTGACCTCAGCACTCGCTTTCTCCGTCGGTGCGACCCTGCCTTTGATCGCCGTGCTGCTCGCCTCGCCCGCGCACATTGGTCTGACCGTGGCCGTGGCTTCGCTCGTTTCGCTCGCACTGCTCGGTGCGGTCGCCGCGCGCACCGGTGGCGCGCCGATGCTGCCCGGTACGTTGCGCGTTCTGGTCTGGAGCACGCTGGCCATGATCGCAACCGCGGCAATCGGCCACCTCTTCGGCGTCAATGCGTAGCACGGCAGGCGCTGGCCCGCGCTTCGCCACGGCAAAGCCCGAACTGGCCGTGTGAGTTCTGCTAGGCTGAAATGATGAATCCGACCCATCCCTTGCATATCGTTGTCCTCGCCGCAGGCGAGGGCAAGCGCATGAAGTCTGCGCGCGCCAAGGTGCTGCTGCCGCTCGCCGGCCGGCCGATGCTCGCGCACGTGCTCGACACGGCGCGCGCGCTGCATGCGCAAAAAATCCACGTCGTCTACGGCCATCGCGGCGAACAGGTGCAGGCCGCATTTGCCGATCAAGCAGACATCGCCTGGGTGCACCAAGCCGAGCAGAAAGGCACGGGTCACGCGATGCAGTTGGCGATCGCGAGTATTCCCGACGCGGCGCGCGTGCTCGTGCTCTACGGCGACGTGCCGCTGATCCGGCCGACGACGCTGCAGCCGCTGGTCGAGGCGCAGGCCGCGCTCGCCGTGCTCGCCGCCGACTTGCCCGATCCGACCGGCTACGGTCGCGTGCTGCTCGACGCCGCACAGCGCGTCACTGGCATTGTCGAGGAGAAGGACGCGACGCCGGCGCAACGTGCGATCCGCACGATCAACACCGGTGTGATTGCCGCCGACGCGAAGCGCCTGCGCGGCTGGCTTGCGCGGCTCGACAACAAGAACGCTCAGGGCGAGTTCTACCTCACCGATGTGTTCGCGCTCGCGACCGCCGACAACGCGTCTGCGCTCGCGATCCTGTCGACCGACCCGAATGCGATTGCCGGCGCCAACGACGCCTGGCAGCTCGCCCAGCTCGAACGCCGCTATCAGCAGCGCGCCGCGCGCAATCTCTGCGCGCAGGGCGTGCGTTTCGCCGACCCGGCTCGCTTCGACCTGCGCGGCAGCGTCAACGCCGGGCGTGACGTCGAGATCGATGTCGACGTCGTTCTCGAGGGCGCGGTGACACTCGGCGACGAAGTGCGTATCGGCTCATTCTGCCGCATCAGGAATTCGGCGCTCGCGGCCGGCACCGTCGTGCACGCGCACAGCGATCTCGACGGCGTCGTCAGCCACGGCGCCTGCGTGATAGGCCCGTATGCGCGTCTGCGCCCGGGTACCGAGATCGCCTCGGGCGCGCATGTCGGCAACTTCGTCGAGGTCAAGAACGCAGCCATCGGCACCGGCTCGAAGGCCAATCATCTGAGCTACATCGGCGATGCGACGATCGGCGCCGACGTCAACGTCGGTGCCGGCACGATCACCTGCAACTATGACGGCATCAACAAGTTCCACACCGTGATCGAGGACGGCGCCTTCATCGGCTCGAACAGCGCACTAGTCGCACCGGTGACGATAGGCAAGGACGCAACGATCGGCGCGGGTTCGACGATCACCACCGATGCGCCGCCGGGCGAACTGACCGTTTCGCGTGCGCGGCAGACGACGGTGCGCGGCTGGAAACGGCCACGCAAGGTCCCGAAATAGCCGCTTTCGCCGCGCCACGAATGTAAAATGCGCGGCTGATCCGATTCGAGGAAGATTTCATGTGCGGAATTGTCGGCGCGATCGCGCAGCGCGATGTCACGGCCATCCTGGTCGAGGGCTTGCGGCGTCTCGAATATCGCGGCTACGACTCGACCGGTCTCGCGCTCGCGCAGCCGGGCGGTGATCTCGCGCTGTGGCGCACGGTCGGCAAGGTCGCGCGGCTCGCCGAGAAGGTCAAGACCGGTCCGCGCGCCGGCGTGCTCGGCGTCGCTCACTCACGCTGGGCCACGCACGGCGGCGTTACCGAGGCCAACGCGCATCCACACGTTTCCGAAAACCGCATCGCGCTGATCCACAACGGCATCATCGAGAACTATCTCGAAATTCGTGAGTCGCTGCGCGGCAAGGGCTACGTCTTCCATTCCGAGACCGACACCGAAGTCGTCACCCATCTGATCCACGACTTCGTCAAGCAGGGTCACGACCTCACCGATGCGGTGAAGCTCGCGGTGAAGCAACTCACCGGCGCGTATGCGATCGTCGTTTTCGATGCGCAACAGCCCGATCGCATCGTCGTCGCGCGCATCGCCAGTCCGCTCGTTATCGGCTTCGGCGACGGTGAGAACTTCGTCGCCTCCGATGTACAGGCGCTGTTGCCGGTGACGCGCAGCTTCATCTTCCTCGAAGAGGGCGACGTCGCCGACGTGCGCCGCGATTCGGTTACGGTGTTCGACGCCGAGGGTCGTGTCGTCGAGCGCAAGCGGCACGAATCCTCGCTTTCCGCCGATGCGGTCGAGCGCGGCGAGTACGCGCATTACATGCTCAAGGAGATCCACGAGCAGCCGCAGGCCATCGCGGATACGCTCGAAGGCCGCATCGCCAACGACCGCATCCTGCCGAACATCTTCGGCGTCGATGCGGACGAGCTGCTCAAGCGCGTGCGTCACGTGCAGATCGTCGCCTGCGGCACGAGTTATCACGGCGGCCTCGTCGCGCGCTACTGGTGCGAGGCGCTCGCCGGCATCCCGTGCAGCGTCGAGATCGCGAGCGAATACCGCTACCGCGACGTCGTCGTGCCCAAGGACAGCCTGTTCGTCACGATCTCGCAGTCGGGCGAAACCGCCGACACGCTCGCCGCGTTGAGCCAGGCGAAGAAGCTCGGTTATCTTGGCACGTTCGCGATCTGCAACGTCCCCGAGTCGAGCCTCGTGCGCGAATCCGACCTCGTGCTGATGACGCGCGCCGGCCCGGAGATCGGCGTTGCCTCGACCAAGGCGAACACGACCCAGCTCGCCGCACTCGCGCTGCTCATCCTCGAACTCGCGCGCATCAACGGCCTGGCGGCCGAGCGCCTGCGCGAACTCGTGGCCGAACTCACCCACCTGCCGCGTGCGGTCGATGCGGCGCTCAAGACCGAAGCACAGGTGCGCGCCATCGCACAACGCTTCGTACCGAAGCAGCACGCGCTGTTCCTCGGCCGCGGCACGCACTGGCCGGTCGCGCTCGAGGGCGCGCTCAAACTCAAGGAAATTTCCTATATCCACGCCGAGGGCTATCCCGCCGGCGAACTCAAGCACGGTCCGCTTGCCTTGGTCGACGCCGAAATGCCGGTTGTGGCGGTCGTACCGAACGATCACCTGCTGGAAAAGTTGAAATCGAATCTGGCCGAAGTGCGTGCACGTGGCGGCGAGCTGTTCGTTTTCGCCGACGCGCGCGCCGATATTGATGCGGGCCAGCTTGGCGTACATGAAGCGCATGGCGCGCTGGTCAAACTCGAGTGCGGCGGCAACTTCATCGCTCCGGCCGTGCTCACCGTGCCGCTGCAGCTGCTCGCCTACCACGTCGCCGTGCTGCGCGGCACTGATGTCGATCAGCCGCGCAATCTGGCCAAGTCGGTGACCGTCGAGTAGATCGCAGCAGCGGTAGGAACTCTCGCTAGAGATTGGGTTTTGCAAACCAACCAACGACGTCTACAACTAGATTGGTTGTGCCTGCAGAATTGAAGAACGAAACGGTTCCGTCGGGGCCAAGTTTGGCAATGACCAGATTGGGTACCGTCTGTCCGGGAACAAAATTGAGGTTGGATGCAATCGGGCGGATTGAGCCCGTCGGCCACACCGTAACGTATCCGGCCGCCGTAGGATCCGTGACAGTTACGTTCAAAACCACCGAATCAACGCCCGTGCTCGGCATGCCGGCGCGGCCTGCCACCAACAAGCTTTTGCTGTTTTCTGCGGATATTGGACCCGTCCCGAGGAATTGGCCGTCGATCGTCGATGTACCAGGGCGGGTATCCATCAAGCGCGCCGGCGCAATAGCAGTCAACTGCGAAGCGGTTGGCATCCAGCCCATCAGGTCGGCAATTAGGTCGGTATTTCCGGCGGAGTTGTAGAGCGAGACCTGACCGTTTGCTCCTATTGGCGTCACGACAAGATTGGCAATCGTCTGTGCCGCCGTAAAATTCAAACTTGACGCCAGAGGCTGCGGAGCGTCTCCAGCAAATGCTGTGATGAAACCGGGCTTCGTCGTATTGGTCGCTGTTACGTTCATTATCGCGACACCTGCGCCGAAATCGGGAACGCCAGCCCGACCGGCCAGCGTTAAATGGATCGTGGCGCCAGCTGAGAGTGCACCAATGCCTTTAAAGCGGCCATCGATCGTCTGCCCGATTCTTCGCGTATCGAGGATACGTTGCGGCTGAATCGCGTTCAATTCCGAGCCGGTAGTAAAGTAACCTACAGCGTCTGCGACTAGGTCAGTCGAGCCTGCAGAATTGTAGAGGGATACCCCACCTGCCGTGCCCGCCGCGACGATCGCCAGGTTTGGAACGGTTGCACCGGGCGTAAAGTTGAGGTTCGAACTGAAAGGCAACGGTTGGCCGGATGGCCATGCTGTGAGATAACCATTCGCCGTAGGGCTTGTCGCAGTGAGGTTAAAGGCGACCGCAGATACACCCGTGGCAGGAATACCGACTCGATCCAGCATCGATAATCCGAAGAAACTACCCGCGCCCAAGCCACCGATCCCACCGAACATGCCGTCGGCGGTCGTGCCTCCGGCTCGGGTATCCAAAAGCCGTGCAGGCTCAAGAGATACGAACCTTCCGGTAGCAGCATTGACTGTCGTTGCGGTATCTGCCCAAGACCAATAGTTGTTAATGTCGCCGCTGTAGTAGGCATGAACGGAATTGAAATTCCCAAATGTCACCGGCAAAGTGGCAGTACAGCTTGCGGATGCGGTGTTAGCAGCCGTCGCTACGACGACCGCGTTGCACATCGGGCCGTCCGAATTCGAAAAAGCGATCGAGCCGGTGGGTGCGTTTCCGGTTACGGAGGCGGAAAAAGTAACGGCTTGACCATGCGACGAAGTCGGTAGATCTGTGTTGATGGTCATTGTTGACGGCGCAAGAGAATCGCTCATCGCCTGCACAATTGAACCTGAAACCGGCGCGTTGTTGACGTCCCCGCTATAAATAGCGGTGATCGTGTGATAGCCCTTCGAAGTCAACGATGTCCAACAATCCACTTGGGCAAGGTCTGCGTATTCGAGAAATATCGTCTGCGTGCATAGAATCTGATCGTTGTCGTAAACGCTGACTGATCCTGTGAGATAACTTCCATACAAGACGACTTGAAAGTCTTGCATATGGCCTAGCAAAGCCGGACTGCCATTGGCACTTTGAATTTTCATCGTCGTCGGCAGTAACGATGCACTGACCAATTGAACCAGCGAGGCCGTTGCTGCGGTGTGGGTGGCGTCACCGCTGTAGTTCACGGTGATGTTATGTGTTCCCACCGTCAAAGATGCAGTGGTGCAGGTATTGCCGGCGTTATTAAAAGGGACAACGCAGAGGATGTTCTGACCATCCAGCAGCGTGAGCGTCTCGCCCGCAGGCAAGCTGGAATACCTACCAAATTGAAACGTAACCGCCTGTCCAATATGGGAAGGGTTTGCGAAGGATTCCAAGGAGAGCGAAGGCTGGATGAGCACCCCGATTGAAACCTTGGCCGTAGCGGGCGCGTTATTCGTATCGCCGGTGAATGTTGCAGTAATTTCAGTGACCCCTGGCGACGTCAGCCGCGCTGCGCATGCTGCGTTTTGCGTGGTCGCCGAGCTTATTCGTACGCTTTGGCATAAAACCCGAGCGCCCTGCGTAAAGGTCACCGTGCCGGTCGGCATGAAAGCGTCCAACGTGGCAGTGAATGTGACGTTTTGGTAAGTCAACGCAGGGTCGGCTGAAGCGACCAAGGTCATCTGAGTGGGGTATGGAATCGGAATAAAACTGGCTTTGACCGTGCAGTCAGCGAATACCGGATTGGTGGTATACGGTGGGTGGTATCCGATCACGCTGAGATACGGGCCGCCGCAGGTCCCGCCGACGCTGGCAATGTAGCCAGCGTCGGGCGTAATGAAAAAACTCGTTTTTCGACCGCTCTGCACAATGACACTTGTATTCGGGGAAATGGTGCCATGCGGGCCCGCAATCGGAGTGACAGTGAGCGGAGGATTCACACATGGGGCATACCAGGGAGTAACGCCGGTGCTGCTGTCCCAAGCTGGGTCCGGCGTTGGGGTGAGCGCGTTCGGGCACACATTCGTGTTTGCCCATGGGGCCGCAGGTAGCGCACCCGTCAATTGATTCCCATCGACATAGAATGTCCGAATATTTGGCAGCGAAGCGAAGGAGGAAATAGAACCGGTCAACTGGTTGTTGCTAACTTCAAAGTCGGACAGGTTGGCCAAATTGGCCAGGGAAGGTAGTTCACCGGTCAGTCTATTGTTGGAGGTGTTGAAATATTGCAATTGGGGCAAGCTGCCCAGAGGCGGTAGCGCACCCGTCAGTGCGTTTCCACTTAGATCGACCTCGTTGAGCAGCGGAAACGCGGCAAGGTTTGGGATAGTGCCAGTCAGTTGATTTCGCGACAGTTCGATGACTGCCAAATTAGGGGAATCGGGAAAAGTCGGAATTGCTCCGGTTAGCCGATTAGCTCCCGCCGAAAAGGCTCGCAAGTTAACCAATCCATTCGTCGACGGAAGTGAGCCCGCAAACTGGTTGTTGCCCAAGAAAAATGTCCGCAAATTGGCCATCCCGGCAATAGCAGGGATCGGACCGCTTAGTTGGTTGCTATTAACTCGAAAGCTTTGCAAATTGGTTAGCGCGGATATGGTCGGTAGGCTACCGGTCAGTTGATTTTGATGGGCGTCGAAAATCGTCAGATTTGTCAGCATGTCGATTTGCGGAATCGACCCAGTCAGTCGATTCTGAGAGACATAAAATTCTTGCAGATTGACCAGTCCGCTGAGATCAGAGAGGGTCCCCGTGAGGCCGTTGAATTCCAGGTCAATCCAGACGACTGTGGAACTACTTGTGTCACAGCCGACCCCAAACCATGTGCATTCGGTTCCGGGCGGCCCGTTCCAGTTGTCCTTTCGACTCCAACTGTCGCCGTTGGTGCTCTGATATAAACTCATCAGAGCCATTCGTTCGGAGGCTGGAATAGCGGCCCGAGCAGAACCGACAAAAGATAGGAACAGCAGCACAAGCATGATAGGGAACATGCGCATCGTGCGAGTCGGCCAGGATCGTCGGCGTCGCTGATCAATGTTCCTGCTTGCGCAAGGGAGTACTGCGTTTCCGACGTCCGTATTTGCGCAATGCGACGCTGGCACTTCCATTTTCCAAATGCTCATGTGTTTCTTCGGGGCAGCCGGTTACGTCGCGATTGTAATCGACAGCTCTGTTCTGTGGATGGATCAAGCAACCGACTCAGGCGGAAGTCGCAAACTGAGGAATGTTGCAAGGGCATGAATTTGTCGCACTATAAAACGCAGGCTCCACCATACCGCACGCAGTCCTTGCTGAAAGAGCATGTTCGACAGACCACCTCTCAATCGCTATGACTGATCGAGTTTAGAACTCGTTAGCGAGCTTCAATTTGGACCCCATTTCTGAAGACCTCCCGGTCCGCGCGCACCGCCGTCGGCGAGCGTCCGAGCAGTCGGCGCAATGTCCGGTTCATGTGGCTCTGATCGCAGAACCCCGCCTCCGCGGCGATGTCGACAAAACTCCGGTCGGATTCGCGCAGCAGCCGGGCCGCGCATTCGACGCGAAATCGTGCCGCGGCCTGCTGCAGGCCTTCGCCGCTCGACTGTCGATACGCCGGTCCGATCCAGGCGGGGCTGCGCCCGACCTCGCGCGCGAGCTCGCCGATGCGCCGACCCGGATCGGCGCGCAGACGCGCGGTGACATCGCCGGCCCAGGCGGAGGCATGTGCACCGGGTTCGTGCAGTGCGATAAAGAAGAGTTGTCGGATCGAATTGCGCAGATCCATCTCCGTCAATCGCGCCTCGCAGTTGCCGGCGATCGCGCGTGCCTGGGCGCCGCAAGCGCCACCGACGCGCAGCAGCAGTTCCTTAGCCGGCAGCGCGGAAGTGCCGAGCCACTGCGGATCGAATTCGATCTCGATCTGCTCGAATCCCATCTCGCCGACGACATTGCGATGCGCGACGCGTGGGCGGTAGAACACCATCGAAGGGCCGGCGATCTCGTGCTCGCCGCCCTCGGTGACGTTGCGGTATGCACCCAAGACGTACAGCGAAATCATCGGCCACTCGTGCGCATGTTCGGCGACGACGGCGCGGCTCGGATCGATGACGCGGCGCACGCAGGCGCCACTGAATTGGTGCAGCACGGACATCTTTCTGCGGCGTCCTGATGGGGAACCGAAGGCGGTTCTGTCGCTCCATCTTCTGCCAACCGGGCGTGGAATCAAGAGCCATTCGTCCTGGGTACCCTTGAATGCGTCCAAGACGCGCGACAGCCACATCGATACTGTACGGCGGCATGGCAGGCCGCCACTCAACGGAATTCCAATGAACGCAACAGTATCGATCGGCAATTCGACCTTTCGCGCAAGCTTCGCCTCGCCGATGGAGTCCGCCAGCTTTAGCGCGCTGGCCAGGCTCTTGCCGTATGCGGGCACCGTGCTGCACGCGCGCTGGAGCGGCGAGGCCATCTGGTCGCCGCTGCGCGCGGCGTGGCCGGCCGCATCCCTGTTGCCGCATGAGAACGCCATCGGTGAGCCCAGGCCGGGCCAGATCCTGCTTTACGCCGGCCAGGACAGCGAGCCCGAACTGCTTGTCGCCTACGGCCAGACGCGATTCGCCAGCGGCTTTGGTCCGCTGCGCGGCAATCCGGTGCTGACCATCGTCGATCGTCTCGACGAACTTGCCCATGTTGGCCGCTCGATCCTCGAGAACGGCGCCGGCACGCTGCGCATCGAACTCGACTCCATTTCCTGAATCAGGATTCCGCCGTCATGCCACGATTCACCTGCATTGCCGTTTTGCTTGCGCCGCTCCTGCTCACCATATTGTCCCTGCCTGCTGTCGCTGCATCTCCCGCTGGCTGCCTCGTCGGCAACTATCGGCTCGACGATGGATCGGATCTCGATATCGCGCTTTCCGCAGACGACACGTTGCGCTGGAGGAAATTCGACGGCACGACCGGCGCGCTGCACCGCCAAGGCGACGGCAGCTGGACGAGCACGCGCGGATGGAGCGAGACGGCGGACGGCATCGTCGTGTCGTTTGCCGGTTGCGACAAGGGCACGTTGCGCTTTGGCGGACTGTCCGGCAAGAAGCGCGAGTTCGCGACCCGCGAGATCCAGTTTGAAAGCCACGGTGAGACCTTGTCTGGCAAGCTGGTCATGCCGCCGGGCGAAGGCAAGGTCACGGTCGTCGTGCTGATCCACGGCTCCGAGCACAACTCCGCGCTTGAATCGTACTCGCTGCAAAGGATGCTGCCGGCCGAGGGAATCGGCGCCTTCGTCTACGACAAGCGCGGCACGGGAAGTTCGGGCGGAACCTACACCCAGGACTACTCCGTGCTCGCCGACGATGCCGTCGCCGCTGTCGCGGCGGCGAAATCGCTGGCAGGGTCGCGGCTGCAGCGCATCGGATTCCAGGGTGGCAGCCAGGGCGGCTGGGTGGCGCCGCTCGCTGCGACGAGAACTGCCGTGGACTTCGTCATTGTCTGCTTCGGCCTGGCGGTGAATGCGATCGACGAGGATCAGCAGTCGGTCGAGCTGCAGCTCAGCGAGAAGGGCTACTCGCGCAGCGAAATCCGCGACGCGCTGAGCGTCGCGCGCGCGGTGGAAAACGTCGTCGCAAGCGGCTTCACGAGTGGCTTCGCCGAACTGGACCGACTGCGCAAACGCCATGCCTCTGCGCGCTGGTACAAGGATCTGCGCGGCGATTACACCTATATCTTCCTGTCGAAATCCGAGGCCGAATTGCGTGCGATGGCGCCGGAGTTCGACTGGCACACGCCGTGGAACTACGACCCGATGCCGGTGCTGCGTTCGCTGCGCACGCCGCAGCTGTGGATCCTCGGCGGAGAGGACTACGAAGCGCCGAGCCGCGAAACGCGCAAGCGGCTCAACTCGCTGATCGCGAACGGCAGCGACTGCACGATCGCCAACTATCGCAATGCCGAGCACGGCATGACCCTGTTCGAGGTCGATGCGAAGGGCGAGCGCATCTCGACTCGCTATGCGCCGGGATATTTCCAGATGCTCCGCGATTTCTCGCTGCACGGAACACTTTCCGGGCAGTACGGCGATGCGGAGTTGACCCAGCCGCGACGGCGCAACCGTTAGCGCTTGCGTTCACGACATCGAATTCACGCGTTGTCGGTAACGGTTGAACTCGACATCGTTGTTGCCGGAACCGCATTCGCGGCGGCAACCTTGGCGAACCACGCCGCCGAATCCTTGAGCGTGCGCTTCTGCGTCTTGAAGTCGACGTGGATCAGGCCGAAGCGCTGCGAGTAGCCTTCGGCCCATTCGAAATTGTCGAGCAGGCTCCAGTGGTGGTAGGCGCGCACAGGTATGCCGTCGCGGATCGCGCGCGAGAGTTCGAGCAGGTGCGCGCGTACCCAGGCGATGCGCGCGCTGTCGTGGACCTTGCCGTCCGCGCCCGGCAAGGTGTTGTAGGCAGCGCCGTTCTCGGTGATCTCCATCGGCAGATGGCCGATATGCTCGGCGATGTCGACTAGGATGTCGTAGAAGCCTTTCGGGTAGATGTCCCAGCCATTGTCGGTCTGCTGATGCGGCGGGTAGTAGCGCGCCCATTCGGCCTTCGTGTTGAGACCGGGCACGCCGTTGCCTTGCGGCTCGTCGGCAACGAGCCACGATGAGTAGTAGTTGATGCCGACGAAGTCGAGCGCGGCGCGCACGATGGTCTCGTCGCCTTCCTTCCAGCCGAGCAGTTCGGCCTGGCGATCGGCGGCCAGCACGCCTTCGGGATAGCGACCGTTCAGCGCCGGATCGAGGAACCATAAGTTGACGAACTTGTGCCAGCGCTGCGCGGCCAGTTTGTCCGCGTCGCTGTGCATGTTGGCCGGGTAAGCCGGCTGGGTGTCGTAGACGCCGCCGACTTCGAGTTTGGGGCTGATCGCCTTGATCGTGCGGAACGCCATGCCCTGGGCGAGGTTCACCGTGTGCGTTGCGCGCAGGAAGTCGAGCGGATCGGTGCGGCCCGGCGCGTGGTTGCCCTGCCAGTAGCCGCAGTGGGTGAAGGTCTTCGGTTCGTTGAAGATGCACCATTGCTTGACGCGGTCGCCGAGCGCGTCGATCACGAGCTTCGTGTAGTCGGTGAAACGCTCGGCGGTGTCGCGGTTCGGCCAGCCGCCGGCATCTTCGAGCGGTTGTGGCAGGTCCCAGTGGTACAGCGTCGGGAACGGGCGGATGCCCGCCTCGAGCAGCGCATCGGTGACGCGCTTGTAGTAGTCGAGGCCCTTCGCGTTCGCCGCGCCGCGGCCGCCGGGCTGCACGCGCGGCCAGGCGATCGAGTAGCGGTGAGTCTTCAGGCCAAGGCGTTTGGCTAGTGCGATGTCTTCGCCGTAGCGGTGATAGCTGTCGCAGGCGACATCGCCGTTGTCGTCGTTCTTGACCTTGCCCGGCGTGTGCGCGAAACGGTCCCAGATCGATTCGCCGCGGCCATCGATGTTCCACGCGCCCTCGACCTGATAGGCCGCGGTCGCCGCGCCCCAGAGGAAGCTTCTGGGGAATTCGCCAGCGCGCAGTTTCGTTGGTCCTGCCGGTTTCTTTCCAACCAGCGCATCGGCGAGCGCGAGCGGGCTGCGCGCGAACAGCGAGGTGCCGCCAAAGGCGAGCGACAGGCGCAGGAGGTCGCGACGCTGCATTGTATACTTCCTTCCAATTTATACTTCGTCTATCCGCGGTGCCCGTGCACGGCGAAAAAAGTGCCGGACCCGATGGAGAACGGCCCGGGTCCGGCACGTCGGGGCGCAACCGCTGCGCTAGAAATTGACGCCGAAGTTCACGCCGAACGTGCGCGGCGCCATGTACTGCGAGGTGTAGATGTACGAGCCGTCCGGTGCCACGCCGCGGCCGGCGTTCGTGCGCACTTTCACGTCGGTGAAGTTGTTGATGTACACGCCCGCCCACCATTTGGAATTGGCATTGGTGTAGCGCGCCGACAGGTCGCCGCGGAAATACGCTTTCTGCTGATCGCCCGAGCCGAGATTGAAGGTCGACAGCCAGCTGTCGGTCTCGTAGTGGCCGCTGAAGCGCGGCACCAGATAGCCACCGTTGCTGAAGGTGAACTTGTGTTCGTAGATCAGAGTGGCGGAGAAATCCGGCGCGTGGGCGAGGTCGTGACCGGTCACATCCATGCAGCTGCCGATGCCCGAGGCCGCGGGGCAGGCCGGCAAGCCGCCGTAGTCGTTGCTGCCCGCATAGATCAGGCTGCCGAGCTTCTTCTGCGGAATTGCCGACGCGATGAAGGTCAGCTTGTCGTCGTCGCTCAGCTGCGCGGCAAGTTCCGACTCGATGCCGGTGACCTTGGTCGTGCCCTTCACGTTCGAGAAGCCCAGGCCATGGCTGCCGTCGACGAAGGTGATCGGCGCGGCAAGCTGGAAGTCCTTGAAATCCTCGTGGTAGATCGCGCTGTTCCAGGTCAGATGATGATCGAGGAAGGACATCTTGATGCCGGCCTCGTAGTTGAGCAGCGACTCGCCCTTGTACGGCACGCCGCCGTCCTGCAGGCCGCCGGATTTGTAGCCGGTCGACACGCTGGCGTAAACCATCGCGGTGCTCGACAGGTCGGCATCCCCGCGCAGCAGCCAGGTCGGCTTGTTCGCCTTGTAGGTGCCGTCATTTTTCGCCGACACGTTGAAGCCTGAATTCGGGTCGGCCGGATTCAGGCCCGGCGTGATCGGCACCTGCGGCACGCTCGCATCGTAGGCCCAGCCATAGTTGCGGCCGCCTTCGTTTTTCTTTTCGTCGTGCGTGTAGCGCGCACCAAAGGTCAGGCGCATCGCATCGTTGAGGTGCCAGATTGCCTGGCCAAAACCGGCGTACGAATTGACTGTTTCTTTCGGCTGGATAAACGAGCCCTGCCAGCCGACCGTGCCTTGCGGGGTGCCGTTGAAGATCGGAATATCGAAACGGATACCGTTGTCTTCGGCCGCGTAATACAGGCCGAGGATCCAGTCGATCGTGTTGTCGCCGGTCGACTTCAGATCGAGTTCGTGGCTGTTGGACTTGTACTTCGACCAGTTGGTGCGGTCGTTCTGGAAGCCGCCGCCGGTCGCGAAGCTCGTCGGCAGTTGCGCGCCGCCGTCCTGATCGTAGGTGCTCGAGCCGTCGAACTTGGAATAGCCGGCGATATAGCTCAGCTCCATGCTGTCGTTGATCGTGTAATCGACGCGTGAACGCAACGCATACGAATTGCGGTGCAGGGTCGGCGCGGTGTCGACCAGCTCCGACCAGAAATCCTGGCCCGGGCGCGGGTTCTGCATCAGGTTCGCGCTTGGCGTGCCGCGATCCTGGAAATACTCGAACGACAGATTCCAGGTCAGCCTGTCGCTCGGCGTCCACAGTGTCGACACGCGCGCGGCGGTCTGATCCTGCGAGCTGTATTTCGGTCCGCTGGTCACGTAGATATTCGGATCGATCGGCTTGAACGTCGCCGCGGTGCCGCCACCGGCAATGTACGCGGCCTGTTGCGCGGCAACCGAAGGCAGTTGGCCATTCGGGCTCTGATAGTCCACATAGCCGTCGTGCTTTTCCTGCGCGACGGCAACGCGAAAGGCGAAGGTGTCCGACACCGGCACGTTGACCGCGGCGCGCAAGCCGACATGGCTGTAGTTGCCGACTTCCATCTGCGCATAGCCGTAGAAGTCGCCGAACTCGGGTTTGGCCGTCTGGAAATTTGCCGCGCCCACCGTCGAGTTGCGCCCCCACAGGGTGCCCTGCGGACCGCGCAGCACTTCGATCGATTGCAGGTCCATCAAGAGGCCCGCGGCGGCTTCCGCGCGCGGCGTGTAGACGCCGTCGACGAACAACGCGACTTCAGGATCGGCGTATTCGGTCTTGGCGCTGTCGTTGCCGATGCCGCGCAGGGTCAACGTGGTGACGCCGTGATCGCCTTCGGTCGTCGCGGCGAAGCCCGGTACGAGCTTGGTGATGTCGGTGACGTTGCTGACGTGCTCCTTTTCGAGCAGGTCGGCATTGAGCACGCTGATCGCGACCGGGGTCTTCTGCAGCGAAGTTGTGCGCTTGGTCGCGGTGACCTGAATTTCGTTCAAGGTCTGCGTCTTCTCGGGCAAATTGCCGGCCCTGGTCGACTCCGTCGCGGTATCTGCCGACGTGTCGGCCGCTGTCGTATTGTCGGCCGCGGCCTGGGCGTGGCCGGTGGCAAGTATGGCCAAGATTGCGCAGCAGAGCGCGGTCCTGCCCGGAAAAGCCTTGCCGGTGCGGGCGGCGAGATGCGGTGATTGCGCGGTGGCGCGAGCGAACGTGCGAACGCCATCTGAACGGTGGTTCATGGGTCTCCCTCCTCAAGGATATGTCGGTGCCGGCTTGCCGGTTTATAGCCGGTCTGGTGCGGGGCGCGGTAGAAATACTGTAAATTGTCAGCGCTGTCAATTGGAAATTGACAGCGCTGACAATTGGATTAATCTAGACTCGACAAAAACCAGGGAGGTTCGTGCTGTCGGCATCGTCGGCGCAGACCATCCCTACGCCACCAGTGAGGGGAGCATCATGCAAGCGCTGCGCAAAGTTCTCGTTGTCGGCGGCGGCACGGCCGGCTGGCTCACCGCGTGCTATCTCGCACGTGTGCTCAACGCGGCGCACGCGCAGGGCGTGCGCGTGAGTCTGGTCGAATCGGCCGACATCGGCATCCTTGGCGTGGGCGAGGGCACGTTTCCGTCGATCCGCGGCACCTTGTCCGCGATCGGTCTCGACGAGACACGTTTTCTGCGCGACGCGACGGCGACATTCAAGCAAGGCATCCGCTTCGTCGATTGGGTGCGTGCGCCCGGTACGGTTGCCGGCGCGCGCCGCGACTACTTCCATCCGTTCAGCCTGCCGAGCCAGCGCGGCGACACGCCCGAACTGTTGCCGTACTGGCTGCTCGGTACGGCCGCACCGGGCGCGTCGTTCGCCGAAAGCGTGACCCTGCAGCAGCGCGTCGCCGATGCTGCGCGCGCGCCGAAGAAGCGCGGCGATGCGCCGTACCAGGGCCGGCTCAACTACGCCTACCATTTCGATGCGGTGCAGTTTGCCAAGGTACTCGCCGAACACGGGCGCAATCTCGGCGTACAGCACACGATCGCGACGGTCGAGAATGTCGACCTCGACGAACATGGCGCGATTGCGCGCGTGCACACGCGCGAAGCCGGCGCGCTCGAAGCGGATCTGTACGTCGACTGCACTGGCTTCCGCGCGGCGCTGATCAGTCGCGCGCTCGGCTCGTCGTTCCGCAGCGCGAAGGACACGCTGTTCGTCGACCGCGCGGTCGCGATCCAGGTGCCGTATGCGCGCGCGGATGCACCGATTCCTTCATACACGATTTCGACCGCGCACGAAGCGGGCTGGACCTGGGACATCGGCCTGCATGCGCGCCGCGGCGTGGGCTATGTCTACTCGACGCGCCACACCGACGACACACGCGCCGAGCAGGTGCTGCGCGACTACATCGGCCCGGCCGCGCAAGGATTGAGCGCGCGCGTGCTCAAGTTCGAGGCGGGTCATCGCCCCGCACAATGGGTGAAGAACTGTGTTGCGGTCGGCCTCTCCGCGGGTTTCGTCGAGCCGCTCGAATCGACCGGCATCGGCCTGATCGAAATCGCCGCCTACCTGAT
>Ga0105240_10004266_pt1 | contig 21860 bp, 4 predicted proteins | sample KBSC54metaG_FD_80426 | JGI IMG/M metagenome (GOLD analysis project Ga0105240, IMG submission 80426) | Corn rhizosphere microbial communities from Kellogg Biological Station, Michigan, USA - KBS C5-4 metaG | ecosystem: Host-associated > Plants > Roots > Rhizosphere > Soil | place: Michigan, USA... | reverse complement strand
TTGACGCCCAAGTTTACGGAGCCCACAATCAATGGGGCTGGACCGAACGTCTTGAGCATGGAGGCATCGTTCGCTGCGATCGCAGCTTTGATCTGTTCTCGCTGCGCCTGAATTATTGACTGATCATTATCAGCCTCTCCGTCCAAAGCCCACAGCGCGACACCGCCGCTTCCAGGAATACCGGTGGCGTCGGAGTAAGATTCCGCAATCGCTTCCCGTAGAGGCCGGTCAATCGGAATCCCTTGTTTGCGCAGCGAGTACGCAACGTTGGCGAGGTCAGCAAGATTCGATGTCGCACCATCGCGCAGCGAATTGCCAGGCCTGCTTTGGTTCAAGCTAGCGGCCGAGGCTAACAGGTCGAGACTGGTATCTGCCCGGGCACGAATACGATCGGCTTGAACCAACACTTCTTCCATCGATGAATCATTGCTGCCCGCAGAGCCCGCACTCTCTGGTACCGGGTTCTTCGTCAGGGGAGCATTTTGTGCGTTCGTGGTGCTGCCATCAGCGTTCGCCACCGCCACCGCGGTTGGATTGTCAGCACCATAAGCTTGCGCTTGCTCACCGCTATTGGAATTTGATTGGTTTCCAGCGGCGGGAGGACCAGCTACCGCTTGCACATGGCTGTTGCCGATGACGTTCGCGAAGGCATCTACTACCACCAATGTCTGACTGACCTTGCCGCCGGAGAATTCCGAAATCGCAACGCTGCTGAGCTCGCCGGCAGCGAGCGCCCCGACGTACCGGCCGAATGTCTGGGCGGCAACTGACCCACCGAGTCCCTGACCCACCCACCCGCCCACTTTACCGCCGACAGCCTGGGCGACCGGAGCGATGGCAGCAGCGACGGCAACTTCGGCCCAGTTGAAGCCCTTCTGGTCGCCGAGGCTGATTGCGACCGTTTGGCTGGCCGTGTCGGCGATGGCTGCGTACGCGGCCACTCTGACGGCCGGAATCGAGATTCCGAGAGTGGGCGCAGCCACGGCGAACTCCGCTCCTATACCTGCTCCAACGCCCGCTTCTACGACTTGGGTCCAGCTGAACGACTGCTGGTTGCCAAGGGCAATATCGGCTTCCTGACCCGCGGCATCAGCGACCGCAGCCGCGACTGCAGTCACCACTGGATACCACTGGAGGGCGATACCGATCGCGGTCACCACCGCGGCAAGTATCGTTCCAAGCACGCCGCAGCCTCCGCCGCTCTGCGGCGGTGGCGGTGGCTGATAGGGCGTCGTATCTCCCAAAGCCTGGGAGATGCTGAAAGGTTTGAAACTCTGCGCGCTGTTGGGCAACGCGACGACCACATTCGGGAGAGTAAGCGAGGTACCTATACCCGGCGAGCCATTTGGGCCTTCGTCAGTGAGCCCGTTGGCCTCGGCAATGATGTACCACAAGGACGCATCGCCATAGATCCGCGCAGCGATGGCGGCGAGGGTATCGCCGGACTGCACGACGTACTGCGGCGGAACATCCGCAGGGTACTGTTGCGAGATGGGCGTGAAGTTGACGTCGAAGTTCGCGGTGAGATTGTTGTTCAACTGACCGAAGGTGCCGACCGAGTTGCCATGGGCATCGTAGAAGAAGTACTGCGCGTTGTTCGACTGGAAGAACGCATTTCCAACCGTTAAAGCCCGGGCGAACTGGGCTTGAGTGTTGGCATCACTGCCGTAGGTAGTTGAGGCGCTGCCGGTGGCCCCGAAACCTCCATCGGTTCCCAGCGCTACGGTGAGCACCTGCCCGTTAGCATTGTCCAGGAAGGCCCGGTTGTTACCCATTTTCTGGGTGTCAACGTACTGGATCAGCTGTTGATCGGCGTTGTACGTATAGAGAGTCGAACCGTTTCCGGGTGCCGTGCCCTGGGCTGCGGTGTTGAACACCGATTGTGAGGCTTCCAGGTAGGAATTGCCCGCCACGTACGTAAAGGTGTCCTGGCTCGTGTAGAGCAGCTTGGTGTTGTTGTTGGCATCGTAGACGGTCGGATCGTAGTTGCTGACCTGAAATCCGATGAGATTCCCGGCGGCATCGTAGCCGTTGGTCACCTGTCCGGATTCGTTCGTCAGGTGTGCGTAGGAGACGAGCGAAGCCAGATGGCCGTTTTGCGTGGTACGGGCGTTCAGCAGAGTGCCATCGGCGTTATAGGTGTTCGTCTGGATATCGAATAACGGAGTGTTATCCGCATACCCTGTTACACCTTTGGTGACTGAGAGAGTCGACTCCTGCGTAATCCGGGAGGCTTTGTCATATACACGTGAATCGATATCGGGCGCGGCGGCGGAGAGATTAGACGCGGGCTGCACGTACGTATCCGTCAGACGTCCGGCACCGTCGTAAGCGTACGTGTAATACGCCCGACCGGTGCTGGTGCCGAAGGTTGCGTAGGTGCTTCCTGACTCGGTGGTGAGGAACTCGGTCGGGAAGTTTGTGGCAAATGTGGTGGCCGAGGTTCGATCGCCTTGCCAGTCGTAGGTCAGAATCGTTCCCTGGGCGTCACTGATCGCCACCGAGCTACCGGACCTGGCAGCCTCGCTGAGCAACACCCGATTCATACTATCGTAACCGTACCAGTAGTTCTGCTCTGAGACCACGCCGGTGCGGGTTGTATAGAATGCATCGATGTTGGTTCGATTTCCGGCTGCGTCGTAAGCGTAGTCGATGCTGTATCCCAGGCCTGAGATGTTGGCGATACGACCCTGGGCATCGTATTGGGTGCTGGTGTCCTCGGCGAGCAGAGCCCCGTCGGTGGTCTGCTGTCGCTCTATCCGGCCGGCCCCATCATAGTAGTAGTAAGTCTGACTGTTGACGCCCGTGTCGTTGATCCCTGTCAGGTGATTGGCCGTGTCGTAGGAGTAAGTCTGGTTGACCGGTGCAAAATGGCCGCCCGTACTCGTGATTCGAGTAAGCAAGCCCGAACCGGCGGTGTCGTACGTGTAGGAGGACAGTGTCCCGCCCAGATCGGTGTGGCTCGTGAGGCGACCGAAGTAGTCATAGGTCCATGACTGCTGGTTGCCATTGGCGTCCGTTTCGCTCGTCTTGCGATCCTGGAGATCATAGCCGTAGCTGGTCGTGTGTCCGGTCCCCAGCGCGGTGGTGGTGGAGCTCACGTTCCCGTGCAGATCGTATGTGGTACGGGTGATCTGCCCTGCTCCGTCGACGACCGCGACGCGCCGGCCGGCCTGGTCATACTGATACTGAGTTCGAATGACGTTCGCGTTGGATGCCGGGAGCAAGTTGCTGGAGAAGCCGGTAGCATTGGCGCTCGTGAGGGTGTTCGCCACGAGCTCCTGCTCCGTATCGGTCAGGCGGCCCGCCTGATCGTAGGCGTTGAGCGTTTGATAGCTGGTCCCCTGGGTTACGGCCGTAGTGATCTGGATCTGGTCGCCGAAGGCATCGTAGAAATACGACTTGTGACCTCCGTCGGCATCCTGCTGAGAAATGAGCTGATTCGCAGCATTGTAGCTTTGCGTGGTGATATTGCCGTTCGCATCCTGGGTCTCGATCAGCCTGCCGAAGCGGTCATAATAGTTATAGGAGGTGGGTCTGGCTGAAGCAGTGGTCGAAATCAGCCCGCTGGTGTTATTGGACTGCATCGTAACCGCAACGGCCGTCACATAAGGGTCCGTCGTGGTCAGCAATTCGTTATAGCTGTTGTAAGTGTAATCGACGGTCCTATGGTCCGTATTGGTCCACGACAAGACGTTGCCCCATCGATCCACTGTCTGAGACTCGGTGGGAGTGACCGTGGTGGACGGCAACGAGCTGAGGGTGGTGTCCTGGACAGCGCTGATGAGGCCGGTGTTGATTGTGATCGTGCCAGTCTCAGCGCGATAAGGCTGAGCTGCGCCGGCGGCGGTGTAGTCGATCTCGTAGGCAAGGGTGCCGGACAGTGCGCTCAGGTCCACCGAGTAAGGACCCGTGCCGGAGACGGGGACCGTGCCGGCCCAGGCGGTGGCCCCTGCGTTCTTGTAGTGGAACACAATGGTATCGCCACTGTTGGCGGCGGTGGTCCAGCCGAGAACACCATTGCCGAGATCCTGGAATCCACTGATCGCCAACAGATTGACCGGCGCGCTGGCGCTGGCCACACCGGGGTTGGTTGAGCGGTTGATAGTGACCCCACCCCAACCTACCCGATACGGTTGACTCGCTCCTGCGGCGATGTAGTCGATCTCGTATGAAATGACTCCCGACAGCCCACTCATGTCAACCGAATAGGAGGGACCGCTGCCGGAGATGGCCAGCGTGCCGGCCCAGGAGGCAGCTCCCGCGCTCTTGTAATGGAACACGAGGGTGTCACCGCTGTTGGCGGCGGTGTTCCACCCCAGCACCCCATTACCGAGATCTGTAACCCCGCTGACGGCCAACAGCTCGGTGGGGGTGCCCACGCTGCCGCTTGCAGGTGTAATGTTGGTCTGGACAGTCACCGCGCCATGTCCCACCTTGTAGGGCCACGCCGCGCCAGAGGCCGTGTAGTCGACCTCGTACTCGATGCTTCCGGACAATCCGCTCAGGTTGACCGAGTAGGAAGGACTGCTGCCGGAAACAGGCAAGGTACCGGCCCACGAGGATGCTCCGAAGGCCTTGTAGCGGAACACGACCGCATCCCCACTGTTGGCGGCTGTGTTCCAACCGAGCACGCCGTTGCCGAGGCTGGCAAAACCGGTGACTGCAGAAAGCTGGGTGGGCGCACTGATACTGGAACTGGCCGGCGTGGGGGTCGACCCGACCGTGATCGCCCCGTGGCCGACTTTATAGGGGAAGGTCGCGCCGGAGGCAATGTAATCCACTTCATATTCGATATTGCCCGACAAGCCACTCAAGTTGGCCGAGTAGGAGGGACTGCTGCCGGAGACAGGCAAGGTGCCGGCCCAGGAGGAAGCTGCGAAGGCCTTGTAGCGAAACACGACCGTATCACCACTGTTGGCGGCCGTGCTCCATCCCAGAACGCCGTTGCCGAGGTTGGTAAAGCCGGTGACCGCCGAAACCTGCGTGGGCGCGCTGATGCTGCTGCTCGAAGTGCTGATTGTAATAGTCCCAGTACCTTGCGCCTCTGTGTCACTGCCGCTGACGAGGTCGGCAATTCTGTATTGGTACGTACCGGCCGCAGGTTTTGGGAAGATCACCTGATATTGGCCGCTCTCTGTCACTGTCGGTGTATAATTCGACCAACTCCCGCCGACGAGTATCGAGAAGACCCCCGTGGTTCCAGCGATATCAGGTGTCCAGAGCACATAGGCCGATGAGCCGGACACTAAGCTCGAGACACTGTTGATAGTGCCTTCGGTCGCCACGGTGTTGTTCGCTAGTGTCGCGCTGGTGCCGGCCGCGGTGAAAGATATGCTACCGGTACCTTGGGCTTCCGGTTCGTTGCTGCTGACGAGGTCAGCAATCCGGTACTGATAGGTCCCAGCAGCCGGCATCGCGAAGCTGACCGTGAACACGCCACTCTCGGACTGAGTGGGAGTGTAGTTAGTCCAGGTGCCCCCGATCAGGATCGAGAACACCCCGGTCGTCCCGGCGTCGGCAGTCCAGCTCACAGAGGCCGTGGAGCCACTGACCGAAGTCGAGACACCACTGACCGTGCCTTCGGTCGCCACGGTGTTGTTGTTCAGCGAGATCGTGGTCACCGCGGCGGTGAAGGAGATACTGCCGGTGGCTTGCGCCTCCGTCATCCCCTGGACCTGATCGACGATCCGATACTGATAGGTTGCGGCAGCGGGCAGCGCGAATGTCACACTGCACAGGCCACTTTCAGACACAGTTGCCGTATAGGAGGTCCAATTACCGCCGATCAGAATCTGGAAGGTGCTGCTGGTGACGTTGCCGTCGGCCTGCCAGCTCACGGTGGTGTTCGAGCCGCTGACCGAGGCGCTGATGCTCGCCACTGTACCGGTCGTTCCCGCAGACACGCCCAACGAGGTCGTCGTGGTCGGCGCGGTGATCGTGATCGTTCCGGTCCCTTGTGCTTCCGTAGCGCCGGTCAGGGTATCGGTGATTCGATACTGATACGTGCCGGCCGCCGGCGCGGTGAGCGAGACGCCGGCAATGCCGCTCTCCCCGATCGTCCCCGTGTAGTCCTGCCAGGTGCCGTTCACGAGTATCGAGAATTTGGGCAGAACAGAGGAGTTGTCCGGCGTCCAGGATACAAACAGAGTCGTTCCGGAGAGCACTGCGCTCACGCTGGTTACCGTGCCAGGGTTGGCGCTGACGATCGGCGCCAGGGACTCCCCCACGCTGAATGTTCCTGTCGTCTCGCCCGCCACAATCGGCTGACCGTTGATATCCAAGGTCGGGCGGATGTATTTGATGACATAGCTATGCGGACCGAGGGACAGTCCGGTGAGGGCGTACTCCGCCTGATAGCCGTACTCGTTTCCGGTTCCGTCTGAGTTGGGAACGTGTGAAAAGCTCTGCTGCACACCATCGATGTAGAGCACGGGTGTCAGCGTGGAGTCGGCCGGCGCATACCAGGTCAAATACCTGGTCGAGCCGAATGTCTGTACCTGAACGCCCGTGTTGGTCATCGCCTCGATAGGATTCGCCACGCTGAAAGTCGGCAGAATCGTCCCGACGATATGACCCATCGCGTCGTATTGTGTCTGCGTGAACAGCAGGCCGTCGTTATTGTTGCCTACATAATCGTCGTACGCGGTTTTTGCAGAGGACCCGGAGCTCAAATGGTTGAACAGATTGTAAGCGGATGCGTTCGCGGTCTGTTCCTGGAATTTTCCCGTGAGATTGCCGGCCAGATCGTATAAGTAAGCCTCGTAGGCACCGTTTGCATTGCTCAGGAATACGCGGCCATCCGCATCGTAATAGTAGACCTCCGAATCGGTCTTGTTCCCCCCATAGGCCACCACCCCCTTGCCCATTGCCTCGCCGAAGGCGTTGTAGTGTGTAAAATTGTCCGCAACCTGACTCGAGCTGCCCACGAGCTCAGGTGAGATGACGTCGGTTTCCTGCCCGAGCGCATCATAGGTGTAGAAAGTCACCAAGGTATCGGTGGCATTGGCCGGCTGGTACTGTTTGACCAGGTTACCGCGTTCATCGTACGCATCGAACGTGTAGATGTTGCCGATCGCATTACCCTCACCACTGTTGGCGCTGGTGAGGAACTGCTCTGTTTCGAGCGCGTGGCCTTCCACATCCCTGAGGTAGAACGTGGTGCGATCTTTGTTCGCGTCCGGGCTGGTATTGGCGGTCGTCGGAGCGGCCGTGCCAGACTCTGAGATCAGGCCTGCGGCGTATTGCGTCTGCGCGACCAGGTTGCCGTAAACATCGCGCTGCATGAGGGTCAGCGGCGTAACGTTTGAACCACCATTCGGAGCTGGACCTACACTAGCAATGACCCGGCCCAATACATCGTAGTAGGTGTACGTGACGCCGCCATTCGAGGACACGCTCGTCTGATTACCCAACGCGTCGTAACCGTAATAGGTCGGCGCGTTCGCCGTCGACGTGCCGGTCCCATCGGCCACCCCTACCCGAATCTCCTCGACCTTGCGGTTGAGGCCATCGTACAGGTACTGCGTCTGCCGATCCGTCGGATCCGAAGAGCCCACCGGGGTCGGCGGGTTACCGCCACTCACGCTCAGGCGGGCGCCATACTCCATTTGGCCGGTTAAATTGCCTTGCGCATCGTACTGGTAGGTAGTCAAATAACCGTCGGCATCCACATCAGCGGTCTTGTTTCCCGCCTTATCATAATAGGAGAAGCTGTAGGCCCAGGACTTCGTCGGACCCGTTGAGTTGATCAGAGTCGCAGTGCGTACCACCTGGCCGAAAGCGTCATGCGTATACTGAATGGTGGGCGTCGTGGTGAAGGACGGTAGTTGCTGTCCAGACTCGTCGGTCGCGAGATTGTAGGCGAACACCTGCGGTTGAATGACCTGAGAAACCCGGTTATCCCGATCGTAGCTAGTGTTGATGGTCCGGTCCTGGCTGCCTGCTACGACATAAACCGAGCTCGTAGAATTGCCGTTAACCACTTTGATTTGCGCGCCGCTACTGCTGGTACTGGTGACCAGAAGATCCGACAAGGTGCTTCCCGAGATGGTAGCCGGAGTCCCGCCTGTGGCCGTGGTCGCCAGGGCCGTGTTGTAGCGCGTCGTCGCGGTCTGGTTGCCAAAGGCATCGTACGCGTAGCCTGTGATGAAGTTGAGCGCGTCAATCTGATAGACCACGCGGCCTAATTGATCGTAGACCTTGTAGGTCCAGTTATTCCCGGCATCGCGACTGGCAATTTCATTGCCCAGAGTGTCATATTTGACCTCGGTCGAGACCGATTTCAGCGTGCTGTTGGATCCGATCGCCGTCCCGCTCTCACTGACGACCACCGTGTCGCTGCCGATCCCGTTGTACACAGGAACCGAGCTCAGTTGGACTGAGGTCTGCCGCCCCAGAGCATCATAACCATAGGTTGTGGTGCGCGAGTTTGCTGTATTCTTCGTCCCGTTACTGAAGGCTTCAATGCCCTCCTGAAGCGTCAGGACATTACCGAGCCCATCATATTGCATGAGCCTCACGATCGAGGCGTTCACGGCTGTGGCTGTCAGAGCAGAACCACTGGCTGTGACGTTGGTGACGCTCACATAAGGACTGTCCTCTTCGATCAGCCGCCCGCCCGCATCGTACTCATACGTCCAGGTCTGCTGATTTTTATTTGTATAGCTCGTCTTGTTTCCCAGGGCGTCATAAACATAGCTCTCGCTATGACCCAGCGCATCGGTAACCTGGCTCACGCGCCCGGCAGCATCGAACACCGTCGTGGTCGTCTGATCCGCTCCGATCACCACCTGTCCCGTGGGATCGATGAGAGTACTAGTACCCGCGTTGGTGGCGATTGTTCCAGGCGTAAGCAATTGACTCGTGGTGGCATTAGCCGGGAGGGTCTGCTTGGTTGCATACTCGGTGACCGTCTTTGTATGGGCCGCGTCGTTGTACAACGTCTGGGTGAGATACCCAGCAGCATTCAGTGTGAAGACCTCCCGGCCCGCCGCGTCATACCAATAGCGGGTCTGGCGATCGTTGGCGCTGTCGGTCACCACCGTAATCTGGCCAGCGGAATTACCGTTGAAAACGATCTGCGGCACACCGCTCGCAGAGACACTGGAACTGATGCTCGTGACCAGCGCCGACGGGGGCGTAATCGCGGTGTAGTACGCGGTACTGGACACCACGTTTCCATCACCGTCGTATTGGTTCTGGGTGACGTAGCCCAGAGCATCGACGCTAAGGATGGCACGTCCGCGCGCGTCATAAACCGTCCATTGCACTCGATCGTTGGAACCGAGTGTAGTTGCCGCGGTCCCTAGCGCGGTGGTAACCGCTGCGGTGGTTGCATAGGTTCGGTGAGAGAGGTGCCACTAATGACCCGCAGTTGAATAACATCGCCATTGCTATCGTAAGTGCGCTGCGTGACCGTGCCCGCAGCATCAATCGTATATACCTCGTTGCCATCTCGATCGTAGTAGTGGCGTGTCAGCCGATCATTGGGGCCGCTGCCCGGGGTTACATTCACTTGACGTACGGTCGATGCCGGTGGCGTCTGCGCGGCGGCGTATTGGCGCGTCGCGCTGACCCGCCCATTGGCGTCGTAATCAGTCTCGGTGATCCCGCCGAGCGCGTTTAGCGTGTATTGCAGCCGGTTATCCGCATCGTAGCTATACCAAGTGGGATTCCCGTTCCCGTCTATCTTCTCCGTCAGATTGCCATTCGCGTCGTAGAAGTACTGCGTGAGAATATTCAGATACGGTTGACCGGTATGCGGATTGTTGCCCGTACCGGGGTCCACCAGCTCAGTCTTGCGCCGGCCCAATGCGTCATAGGTGTATTGGGTGACGCGGGGATTATTGCTGTTCGCCCCTTGCGTCAGCGTAATGACGTCCCCTTCATTGTTGTACTGATATTGGGTGACGATGTTGAGGTGGCTCGGGTCGAGGGTGACCTGGGTGACACGCCCGTCCGCGTCATACTGGGTCGTGGTGACCACACCATTGGAGTTGGTCGTGTTCATCGTACGGCCTTCGCCGTCGTAAACGTATGTCGTCGAGAGATTCAGGCCGGTCGGGTCGACCGTCCGGGTCAAAACTCGATTTGCCGCATCGTAGCTGAAGCTCGTAACGATACCGTTAGCGTCGGTCTGCGAGACCTCGCGACCCGCACTATCGTACTGACGTGACTCCAGCGGCGTACTCGCGCCAGAGATCGTGTCAGAAATCGAGGTGACTTGACCATCTAGGTTGTAGCTGTAGGTGGTCGTATTTGTGGCCGATGTGACCGTCAGCGTCTGACCGTTGCGGTTATGCACCGTGGTCAGCGTCACCCCTTCAGGACTGGTGAGCGTCACACTCCGTGAAACATCGTCGTACCGGTATTGAGTTGTGTTTCCGAGGGCATCGACGGAGGTCAGTACACGCGCGAAGGCATCATAAGTAGTCTTGGTGGATGTGGCCGTGCCGGTGCTGCCGTTGGCGACGTTGGTGACGGCGTCGATCGTGGCAATCACCCGGCCCAGGGAATCGTATTGCGTGCTGGTTTTGTTGCCGTACTGGTCCGTGACCGAGGTCTGCCGACCAAAGGCATCATAGGCGTAGGTGAGGACCTGATTGGCCCCCGAGGGATCGGACTGCGCAGTGGAGAGATCACCGTCCAGGTCGTAGGTAAAGTTACGGATGAGATTGATGCCCTGGGTGGCATCCACCACGGTGTTGCTCGACTTTTCCTCCCCGAAAGCATCGTAGGTGTAGGTGACGTTGGCACCTTCGACAGTGGTCTGAGAGGCCAACTTACCCGCCAGCGTGTAGGTGTACGTGGTTTTCTTGTCCTTGACCGAGTGGGCCGCATTGACGGCACTGGCAATGGCTCCAAAGACGGACAAGGCGCTGGATGTGAGCAGTCCTCCCACAAGGGCTGATGGATTGCTCACACGGTTGTAGTAACTGATCTGGGCGCTGAGTTGTCCGAGCGCGTTGTACTGGTTCTCCGTCACCTCGCCCAGCGCGTTCAAGGTGAATCGCAGCTGCCCGGCCTCGTTGTAGAAGTATTGGGTGGTCTCGGTCTGGGTCGTCCCCGTGGTCGGGTTATAGGCAGTGACGGTCTGCGAGGTGCGCCGGCCCGCAGCATCGTACGTGTAGGAGGTCCCGTACTCTGCCCAGATCGCGTTGATTTGCGCCTGTGTGAGATTGCCGGTCAGCAGCGCGGACCCTGCAGCCGAGAGCTGCGCTTTCACCCGGCCCAAAGCGTCGTACTGAAACTGTGTCGTGCGCGTGTCGTTCGCAATCGTGGAACCCACAGCCACTGTCTGACTCAGCAGGTGGCCAGCCGCATCGTAGACATAGTTGGTGACAGTGCCTTCAAAGTCGGTTTTTTGAACCAGTTGGTCCACACCGTCATAGGAATAGGCGGTGACATGCGGCGCAGTGGCCCCTTGCACCGCCGCTGCCGCCTGCGCGGCCGCCAGCAGGCTCGCACCGGTACTGGTGCCGGCCGTATAGGTCAGCGCCTGGGCGTACTGCGTGGTCGAGGAGACGTTGCGTTCGCTGTCGTATTGGGTCTGGGTGAAGTATCCCGAATAGGCGGTGCCTGCCGGGTTCGCGCCCACACTGGCGAAGGAACCCACCAGATTGCCCTCCGCGTCATAGAAATAGGCAGTCACCTCATCCTGAGCGAAATTGGCGCTCGGCAGATTGCTCCATTGTCCTCCTGAGTAGGAGGCGGTCGGCGCTGGGCTCGTGTAGGCGATTTTTTCAATGAGCTCACCGGCCGCATCGTAGATGGACTGCGTGAGGTAGCCGCGCGCATCCAACTGCCCGACCAGACGCCCGTCATTGTCGTAGAAGTAGCTGGTTCGCCGATCACTGCCTGGGGTCGTGGTCACCCCGATCTGACTGGGCGTCAGCGAGTCGACGGAAGCGGCGATGGAGACGGGCACCGCGTATTGAACGGAACTGGTGAGGCGGCCAGCACCGTCGTAGACATACTGTGTGACATCGCCAACCGCGTCGATGTCGTAAACCTTTCGTCCGGCTGCGTCGTAGACACTCCGGGTGATCTGATCGGAAGCCCGGCCTACGGTCGTGGGCAACGCCGCCACCAATGTCGCTATCGAGACCGTCACCGGCCGACCGGAAGAGTCTGTCAAAGTGGCAACAGTCGCGGCACTCAGGTAGTCCGCATACCGGACCGTTTTCACCAACCCATCGGCATTGTCATACACGTATTGCGTGAGGGAGGCGGAGCCATCCACGTCTGCGCTCTGGTCTACTTCACCGACTCGCCGACCCGCCGCATCGTAGATGACGTATTGCTTTTCGCCGGTCGGGCTGTTCGTGATGGCCAACCGGCCGTCTGCATCATATTGATAGGTTGTAGTGCCCAACGCCTGCGAGCCAGGACCCGAATACGACACACTGATGAGGTGCCCGGCTTTGTCGTAAACCTGGGTGGTCACCAGGCCGTTGGCCGCGGTCGTCTGAATCGTATCCGTCGAATCGGTGTAAATAACTGTGCTGGACCGGGTTGTCGTGGTACCACTGACCGTAGACACCCATTGGGTCTTGGTCTGGACCCGACCTAGTCCATCGTAGGTATAAGTCGTCGCGTACGATTGGTTGGGATTGGGGTTGGTAGAATTTGCGGTGGTGGCGGAGCCCCGTGGATCGATTTCCTGCAGTAACAAACCGCGCTGGTCGTAAACGTACTGTGTAGTGGAAGCAGTCCCCGCCCCCACACCGCTCGTGGAAGTCGCACTGTAAACTGTGGCCGTGCTCAGATTACCGCGGAAGTCGTAGGTGTAATCAGTACGATCAATGGACTGGTTCTGTGTCTGACTCAGACCACTCGCCCAGCTCGTCATCTGGGCTAATGTGGGCACCGTGGTCGTGCTCAGTCCAGCAATGCTGTAGACATCCGATCCGCCATACACCAACTGACTCGTGCGCTGGCCCTGCGCGTTATATCGGTACTCGGTGACATCGCCGATAGCAGAAATGACAAAGCGTAGCCGCTCGTTGGTGTCATAGACATAGCGCTTCGTCATGGGGGATGCCGGCGCGGTGGAGCCGGCTGCCGGCTGCTGATAGCTCGTCTCCGTCAATAGCTGGTTTGCCGCGTCGTAGGTGCGTGTGACCGTGTCACCATCCGCATCCTGCGTCTGAATTAGATTCCCATTGCTGTCATACACGAACGTGGTCGTACGACTCAGACCCTGTGGATCTTCCATCACGCTGGAAAGGTTTCCGCCGGTGTCATAGGCATAGTCGGTGCGCAGCCGTACGCCGTTAACCGTGGGACTCAGCACTCTCGTCAAGTGACCCGCGCTATCAGTCAGATAGGTGGTCGTCTGGCCCAGCGGATCTGTAATATCGGTCTGGGTCTGACTCGCTGCGCTGGATGGCGTGTACGTGAGGGTCAAGGGTACCGGCAGGTGCAACCCAGTTGTCAGTGAAGGGGATCCGGTGGCCGCTTGAAGCGCCGCCACGGCTCCTGCATCACTGATGCCGTAAACTGCCTGTGCGATACTGGCCCACGTCGCTCCAGCCGGCACCGTGTAGTACGCGGCGACAGTGGTAACCGTAGGCACCGTGAGGGTTGATGGTAAGCCGGTGAGGTGTGCGCCCGCGGTCAGCGTTGGGTTCCCCATTGCTGTCTGTAGCGCGTTGCCGGCGGCAGCGCTGTTCACTCCGTAAAGCGTATTGGCGATCGACTGCCAAGTAGCTCCGCTGGGGATTGTGTAGTACGCAGGGATGCTGGCCGCTTTGAAGGCCGCCAGATCGATCATCCACCAACCACTGGAGATCTGTGAAGCAGTTGCGTTGTAGGTACCGACGCTGCTGACTGTTCGGTCCTCCAGCACATCTTCATCACCGCTCATTATCCGCAGTGTGTACTGGCTGCCGGCTCCAGCGATGCCGTTCAACACATACGTAGCGCCGACCAACAGGTCCGATGAGTTGGTCGTCGTGAGCGCGCCACTATCCAGGCTGACACCTGTGCCAGACGCCCCCACTGCCCCATCCAGCGGATTGGTAGGATCCACCCCCTGGTATTCTGCGACTCGAATATCGGGCCACGTCACCGCACTGCTGAACTTCACCGTGATGGTATTGGTGTTGGCAGCCGCAGCCACAATGTTTTTCGCGTAGTAGTAAACCAGGCTCGCAGCGACGCCATTACCGGGAGTGAGCGTCGTTCCCGCACGGGTATAAACGTTACCCTTGCTGTCGGTCACAGAGGTGACCGTCGCTGTCGCATCGGAATAACCAATCGCAACGACGTTCAGGTCGCCGGCGTTTTGGGCGCTGGCGAGCGGCACGGTCACCGTACTAAACGCGCCGTTGTGAGTGGTATTGGCGCCCTGAACGAAGCTGATCGCGCTCGCTGAGCCCCCGCTCAAAGCGGCGGTGTTCAGGCTGTAAGATTGATTGACCGTATCCGTGGTCGACAGCACCGCGTTGTTCGCAGGAGCCGTCGCCGAGCTCGATGAGGTCTGCGTATAGCCAAACGTGGTTACTTTTCCATTGCCATCGGTATAGGTGGCAACCCGGTAACTACCATTGATGCTCTGATAGGTGAACGAAACCGACGTTCCATCACTCTGCGTGATCGAGGCCAGCAGGTCCGTCGTACCCTGATAGGTGTAGGTCGTGATGTATTTCGGGTCGCTGGCGGAGTTATTTACAGGCGTCAGGTCTATGGCGACCGAGGTCAGCCGGTTGGAAGTGTCGTACGCGTATTGAACCCGCTTCTGGGTCGCTCCATTGCTCACCTCGCGGATATCTACGAGGTTGTTACCACTGTATTCAAAAGTGGTGGTCTGTCCTGAGGGGTCCGTGATCTGGGTGAGCAGCGCGCCGGTGTAGGCGTAATGGGTGACGTTGTTGCTGCTGTCAGCGGAGAGTGTCATCTGACCGGCGGAGTTGTATTGCTCGGTCGCACGGGTTGACCCGTTCGTCCAGGTCCATGTCGAATTAGTCGAATTGTAGCTCAGCGTGTCGTCGGCACCGGTCCCGAGAGCTGCAACGTACAACCCGAGGCCGGCATTGTAGGTGTAGGTAATCTGGGAGCCGTCGCCAAACTCCTTGATAATGGTGCTGCCGGCAGAGTTGACCGTCCCGGTGAGCCCGTAGACCCGCTGCTCAACGCTCAGCCGCCAGTTGTTGCCGCTCGGGTCATCGAAGACGCCCTGCGAATTGTACGTCCGGACTACGGACAGTCCGGAGCCGACCGAGCTCAGGACCTCGTCCTGATCCTGGATGATCAGGTTGCCACTGGCCGAATTGACAAAGACACCGTCCGGATTTTGACCCTGAACGTTGCTCCCTGCATTGCTGCGTGTCCCGGGAATCGAGGTCTGCAGCCCCAGCGCCGAACCGTTGACGATCGTTACCATTTTGTGTGCCCTGACTGTCCGTTGAAGGTTCCGGCTGCCTACGGCAAAGCCGCCCATCATCGGCCATATATCCGACGGCGCGATCCGGTGTTTAGCGCGTCAGCTCAGAACGTCCCGGTGGACATACCAGTCATCGAACTGCGAGAGGGTCTCGTGCTTGCGCACATAGCCATGCCGAGTGAGCAGTTCCGCGATCGCTGCGCGGGCCGGCGTGAAGTTGTGTTCACAGGTGATGACCGAAAACCGGTACTTGGAGAAGTCGAAAGCCTCGAGAATCCGCAGCTCGCTGCCTTCCGTATCAATCGAAAGGTAATCCATCCAGCCCGGCGCGCCGGCACTGTCGAGCAAGTCATTCAGACAGATCGTCTCGACGTCATACTGAAACCCGTTCAGTCGCTTGGCAGCCCAACGGTCCGTGTCGCTGAACGACGCGATCGTCGAGAGCCCTGCCCAATCAGTCTCATTGAATCTCAGTGTCTCACCCGACCGGGACCAGACGCACCGCGTTGAAATGAGCGCGCGCCGCTGGGACCGCAATCTTTCGTGCCAAACACGGGCAGGCTCGGCCAGAATGCCCTCCCATGCGAATTCATTCTCGAGCAGGAACGTGTTACTCGAGTCGAGGCCGTCGCAAGCGCCGAATTCGACGAAAAATCCATTTCGTTTGAATTCGAGTTGGGACACCACGAACAGGTCCTGCAGGAGCTGCGCTTTCGCCTTCGGGAGCAGCTCCAGCAAGGGGCGCCGGTGGGATTCCGGGCGCGACCACAGGAAATTGCCGTCGCGGAGCTCCGCGATCTCGCGCCTCGGGTCCTTCAAGTCAACCCAGGGATTGCCTTTCACCGTCCGTTGCGCTCGGCCGCCACCAGCTCGGCGAGAATTCTGCGTACCCGCATGGGCGCCTGATCGGCGAGTACGAGTATTTCAGAGGGCCTCCCGCGAGCTGCATCCTGCTCCTTGGCGACCTGCATGGCCTCGAGCAGATCCGCGTCTTCCTCCCCCAGAACTTTGTCCCAGCGCGCCTTGTACTCCTCTAACGATCCATGTCCATAGTCGTACGCATACACCCACCACCAATGGCAGCTACCTGCCGATATGGGCGTCGTACAATGCACCCCTTGGAAACCGTAGGTCCCGGACGCCCATTCGCACGCTTCCTCGTGGACATAACATCCAGGCGGTAGGAAATAGACGGTGTCGACACAGTCGACCTTTTGTCCCTTCTCCATGCCCAACGTTTTCATGTCCAACGCCAAAGGGTCCGAATTGACCTGCCGCGTGGTGCGTACCAGGCCGTGCGGTGTCTCCTCGAGGGTCGTGACTGACTGCAGGGCCTGAGGTGAATCACCATAGCCGAGCCAGTCTTTGTCCCTGTTGTGCAGAAAGAAGATGTGCGGCAGGTCCATGAAGTTCTCGTGCAGCGAGTCCCAGGCGAACTGTTTGACACAGTAGCTGGCAAACCTCATGTCAGCCGGGTCCGTGGACCAGTTGATCCGGGGCAGTTTGGCCGGATCGGCCTTGCTGGCCTCACCCATCCAGATCCAGACGAATGGCCCCTGCTCGACGGTGGGCCACGCCGCCGTGGTCATCGCAGGGGGGATGTGATCTTGTGTTGGTATGTGAACGCAGTGTCCTGTCCCGTCGAATCGCAATCCGTGATAGGAGCACGCGATGACATCACCCAACACTCTGCCGCGCGACAGGGGAGCTCCCCGGTGCGGGCAGCGGTCTTCGAGAGCAATGACCGCCCCGCGCTCGCTCCGGAAGAGAACGACATTGCGACCGAGAAGCCGCCGGGCCAGCGGCTCCCTATTCACTTCAACGCTCGTTGCCGCGACCCACCAGCAATTCAAAGGATACTCAGGCAGCACGATTGCGCGTACCAGGCAGCTCATCGCGACAGGCAACGCCAGAGCTGCCCAATACGTCCCTCATTCGGGACCGAAAACTGAGCTGATCGCGAACGTAGTTTTCGCGCGCGGTTTGCCCGAGCTGCGCCAAGCGGGAGATCGGTGTTGCGAGAACCTCGCGGATGGTGCTTGCCAACGTGGCCGCTTGGACCAGGAACTTGCTCGAGCGTTCCAGCGGACTGACATCCTGTGAATGCACGGGGATCGCAAACCCCGAATTCCCCCTGACGAGATCGCTCATGGGCGGCGCTCCGGTGGTGACCAACACAGCCCCGCAGATTCGCGCCTCGTTTTGTGCGTGTCCGAACCCTTCGGCATAGCTCGGGTAGACGTGTATGCCGTGGCTGTGTTGGTAACGCCTCACCTCGGCGGCGGACCGCTCGCCGGCTATAATCTCGATGTTATGCGCGGACCGGGCCCAGGGTGAGGCGAAAAAGTCGTTCTTGGGTGAGGCGATGAGCGTCAGAGGCGGAAAATCCGGATTCGAGTGCCAGGCGCTCAACAGAACCTCGGCATTCTTCTGCACCGATACGCCGCGAACATGGAGAAAGGACCGGAAGTCCCTGGGTTCCGGCGGCACCGCACACGCAAAGTCGGACGACGTCCAGCCCGTCAGGACACGTACTCCAATACTGGAGACTCCCGGAATCTGCTCGCACCGGTCCTGCGTGAATCGATTCTTATAGAGAATACCGTCGGGCCGATGGGCGAGCACTTCCTCCTCGTCCCGGGTCATGAGCCATTCGATGTTGGGGACAAAAACACGGCGGCGTGCGAAGTCCAGTGAACGCAACGGTGCATGGCCGTATAGATGCTCGAAATGAAAGGCGATGTCGAACGGGGCGTGGGCCTGGACTTCGGAAGGCACGTGGGCGGCCGTTTCGTAGTCGAGTGCGGGGTTCCACGGGATATCCAGGGAGGTCACCTCGACCTCATCGACCAATTCTCGCAACGCATCCGCGAGCACCACTGCATCGTGGTGCAGCCCCGCGGTGGGCGCATGAACCATCAACACTTTCAGGGTTTTCATATGCCCTATATCCAACGGATGCAGTCGCGGTTTAGGCCGTAACCGCCTCGCCCTGTATCAGTTGACCGGTCCGCACGGCCAACTCATCCAGGCTCGACGCCTCGAAAATCTCGATGAGGGGCAGCTCCAGTCCCAACAGGTCGCGTATTCGCACCATCACTCGCGCCGCCAGCAACGAATGCCCGCCGAGCGCAAAGAAATTGTCGTTGCGCCCTACCCGCTCAATGTTGAGTACCTGCTGCCAGATCCGGGAGAGCATCTCCTCCAGCTCCCCTCGCGGCGGTTCGTACTCACGCAGCGCGTACGCCGACTGGCCGGGAGCCGGCAGTGCGCGCCGGTCGAGCTTCCCGCTGGGATTCAGCGGCAATCCCCGCAGATGCACGAACGCGGCCGGCACCATGTACTCGGGTAGACTGAGCAAGAGCTGATCACGCAATTCTCGAGGTTGCGGTTCCTCGCCTTCCCGCGTGGTGACATAGGCCACCAACCGCTTTCCTCCTGTTTCGTCTTCCCGCGCTACTACGGCCGCGTCACGTATGCCGGGACGGCGCCGCAGTGCCGCTTCGACCTCCCCAATTTCGATTCTGAACCCGCGTATCTTGACTTGATGATCGCGCCGTCCGAGGCACTCCAGCGTGCCGTCAGGCCTCCACAGCCCCATGTCCCCGGTCCCGTACAGTCGCGCCTGCGGATCAGCACTGAAGCAATCGGGTACGAAGCGCTCCGAGGTCAACTGCGGCTCGTTGAGATAACCTCGCGCAACCCCCACACCACCAACCCAGATCTCACCGCTCACGCCGATGGGCGCAAGCGCACCGTTGGTGTCGAGGACGTGCAGTTGAACATTTGGCAGGGGTGATCCAATCGGAACCCGATCCCCTGCAAAGCGCCGACTCTTGTAGATGGCGGCATCGGATGACACTTCCGAAGCGCCGTACTGCATGATGAACTCGCAGTCCGGTAGCTGCTCCTGAAGTGATATCAGCAGCTCAGCGCCGATCTCCTCGCCACTGAGAGTCCAAGCTCGCAGTTTTACGAGCTGACGCATCAGCTGTGAATCCCCCAACAGGCAACGTGCCAGGCTCGGCACTGTGAGCAGGTGCGTGATCCGCTCTCGGGCGACGGCGGCGGCGATCTGTACGGGATCTCGCGCCTCCCTGATAACCACGAGCCGGCTGCCACTGCACAGCGGCCCGAAGATCTCGAAGACCGCATCCACGTGGCTGATGGAACTTTTGTGGCAACAGATATCTTGCGCGGAGAAGCACTCGAAGTGCTGCTGGGCGGCAATGCGGTTGACCATGCCGCGATGCTCGTTCATTACCCCCTTCGGATGGCCCGTCGAACCTGAAGTGTAGACAACGTAAGCCAGATGATGAGCCCGCAACCCCACCGCCGCAGCCTGCGGGTTCATTCGCGAGTGTCCGCACCAGAGTACGTTATCGGAATGCAGATCCAAGCTCGGCTCGGTGAGCGCCTCACCGAGCTGTGCGCGCGTCCCTTTGTGCAGCAGCACGAGCGCAGGCTCACTGTCTCGAAGCATGTAGCTCAATCGCTCTGCTGGGTAGCGGGGATCCAATGGCACGTACGCCCCGCCGGCCTTCAGTATTGCCAGAAGCCCTACCACCAACTCTATGGACGGCTCGGCACAGATACCCACGCGCACGTCCGGCCTGACCCCTTGCTCACGCAGATAGTGCGCCAATGCGTTGGCCTCAGCGTTCAGGTCTGCATACGTGAGCTGCCGTCCCTCAAACACGATGGCCATCCTGTCCGGGTCGCGCCGCACCTGCTCTTCGAACAGCTCATGCAGGCACCGCTCGTGCGGATAGTCTGCCTGCGTGGCGTTCCAACTCGCCAGCTGCAGACGCTCGCTGTCGGGTAAGACATCGAGAGTCCGAATGGCCGCGTGCGACTGCCGCGTCAGTGCCTGTACCAATTGCTCCAGAGCCCTATACATGAATTGGCACAACCGCGCAGGAGCAAGCGGTGCCCCGCGCACCTGCGCGATCAGTTTGAATCCCTCACCCATGTCATCCACGGACAGACCGAGTGGGTAGTTGGAGCGTTCTTCCGAGCGCAGCACCTGCATTCCCTGCCAGTTACGTCCATCCACCTGCTCAAATGAAGGGGTCTGACTGTACCGATAATTCAACACCGTGGTAAACAGCGGCGTTGGGGCAGGCACCGAGCTGCAACGCTGCGCAGTAACCAAAGACGCATGCTCATGACGTAGTAGCCGCACTAGGCGCTCATGGGTGGCCTGCAACGCGTCCTGTGCTCTTTCCTCTCCTACTGGGATCCGTATGGGCAGCGTGTTGATGAATAGACCCAACGCCCGATCGGCCCCCTCCCGGGCTTGCATGCGGCCGAAGAGCACTGTCCCAAACACGACGTCATCGCGCCCTGTGAGCCGCGCAAGGACTTGCGCCCAGGCAAGATGACACAGGCTCGCAGCACTCACGCGCTGCGCTCGCGCGCATGCGCGGATCGCTCGAGCTAGATCGGTATCCAGCTCCTGTTGCGCCTCCAGTATGCCGCTGCCATCGCCCTGCACATCGAGCAGGCCAAACGGCGCGGTCGGCTCATCGATTCCAGACAGCATGGCTGTAAAGAACGCTTCGTGCTCACTCATCGGTACGCCGCGCAACGCCTGTGCTACGAAGCTTTCGAATGGCACCGGCGGGGGCAGCTGTCGCTCCCGACCTTCCAGATAGGCGCGTACCTCCGTGAAAATGACTTCCAGGGTCGTGTGGTCGACGGCCAGATGATGAAATAACAACAGCAGCAGCCACCGGTTCTGAGGCCCATCGTAGGCTTCGATCGCCTCGAACAGCGGCGCACGACGGACATCCAGCCGATGTCGACGCGGATCAAAGCGCTCCCACAACTCCCCGGCCCCGTCGTGTGAGTGTAGGACGACGGGGCGCGACTGCAGTGGCGCTTGCCTCCAAACCACCTGCACGGGCTCCGGTAAGCCCTCCCACACGAGCGCAGTTCGCAAGATGTCATGCCGATCGATCACGGCCTGCATGGCCCGGAGGAAATCCTTCAGCAGGCGTGCACTCTCAAATGCGAGCAAAGAGCTGAGAGTGTAGGGGTCACCCTGCTCGTGCATCAAATGATGAAACAGGACCCCCTGTTGTAAGGGTGCCAGCGGATAGATGGCCCCGACATTCACCGCCCCTCCAGGAACCTCCGCCACAATGCGTTGGATCTGCTCTTGTTTGAGCACTATCAGGGGCAACATCTCCGGGGTGATACGCGCACAGCCTGCCGGAATATGAGACTGCGGCAGCGCCGGCTCCCGCTCGGCAACGCGCACCGTCGCGGCGAGCGCTTCCAGGTCCGTATGAGTGAACAACTCGTGCGGATCCATGTGCATGCCGTTGGCTCTCAGCCGCTCCATGACACTGAGGGCCAGGAGTGAGTTGCCGCCCAGAGCAAAGAAGTTGTCCCGCCGGCCCACGCGTTCGACTTCGAGCAACTCCTGCCAGATCGCCGCGAGTGCCCGCTCGTGCTCCCCTCGAGC
>Ga0105240_10004262_pt1 | contig 21868 bp, 16 predicted proteins | sample KBSC54metaG_FD_80426 | JGI IMG/M metagenome (GOLD analysis project Ga0105240, IMG submission 80426) | Corn rhizosphere microbial communities from Kellogg Biological Station, Michigan, USA - KBS C5-4 metaG | ecosystem: Host-associated > Plants > Roots > Rhizosphere > Soil | place: Michigan, USA... | reverse complement strand
GGCCGATTTGGTCACATCTTCAAACGGGATCGGGCCGGAATCAACAAAGCCCGCCGCGGTAATTGGCGCCTTGCGCCCGCCCTGTGGAGAGGCCACCTGAGCAGTCAACGAAACCTGCAGGACAATGGCAGCAGCCAGAATCACAGATCAGGCAGGAGCGCATATGCGCCGATTGTATTGCAAGCTATGGCGACCACCGAGAGTCTATCGCAGGATCACAGTCATCGAGGTCGGCCTGAACGCATCAAGGCTCTCTCAGTGTTGTGCTCTGGCGCGATCCGTCCACTTGCTCCACATCTGCGGATCCGCAAGCATCTTGATATACACCCCGCCCACAACCGACCTTGCCTGGAACCCTGGATGCTTTGCAGAGACCGTATCGTACCAGTCGGTCATCGGAATGCGCTCGGGCGTCTTATCAAGGAAGTGGAACACAGGGCTCACAAGAGCCTTGAAGTCCTCGGGACTAGTTGCGAGCGTCGCAGACCAGATGGTCCAGTCCAGCTTCGTATAGGTCGCGCGATTGTCGAGCGGCAGCCCGTACGGATTGATATGGGTCTTGTAGAACGCGATCTCGCGCTGGGCAATCTCCGGCGGAAACATATGCAGGTCCAGAATGTTGTCCCAGACAAGGTTGTACTTTTGGCTCCATGTGCCTCTCTTGTCGAACGCAAGCCGGTAGTGATCGCCGTCCAGAGCCATGGCTCCCCACTTGTCAGCCATCGACTTTGCAGCAGTTTCATACTTCTTCGCGGTCGCCTCGTCGCCAAGCCTTCGCGCAACCTTCGCATACGCCGCGAGAGCCTCGATGGCCTTGATGGAGAGATTGGTGTTGTGCGCCAGATGCCCGGCGAAATCATCTGTGCAGAGCTGCTTCTCAGGATCGAATCCCTTGGCGAGCAAAAAGTCCGCCCATTTTGTGATCAGCGGCCAGTAGCGCTTAGCAAACTCCGCGTTGTGTTCTGCGTCAGAAAGGGCCGCGATCATCAGGATCATGTTGCCGGATTCTTCCACAGGCATCTGATCCTCCTCGCTGCTTTCGCCGCCGCCATACAACTGACCATTCGCGAGCGGGTACACCCCGAGGTCGTGCGGCGCGAATGGAAACTTCCAATGCGATGTTCCCGCGTACCGCATTACCGGCTCGAGCTGCGCCTCCACCAGCTTGGGATTCAGCAGCAGAAACATGGGCGATGACGGATACAACACATCGACGGTCGAGATCGACCCGTTGCTGAAGTTCTCTTTGGGCATGAAGAAGGGCACACCCGCGTCATCCTCCACCAGCTTGTGCGCGCCGATCGCCTGACGGTAAGCGAGGATGGCAATCGCTGCGTATTCCGCACCGCCCTCCTGAATCAGATCGTGTTCCAGCTCCGCATCAAACTGTTCGGCCCGCTTACTTAGCGATGGGTAATCGTGCTCCGCCGCATCGAGCATCTCAGAGAATGTCGAGAACTGCTTTCGCCAGTAGGGCAGCAGCCGCTGGCGCATGTATTCCACCGAGTAGATGTCGTTGTACGAAAGCAGGACGTGCCTGGATGCAGCAGCAGTGCCTACGGCGCCGAGCGGCATCGTCACGATCAGCTTCGGAGAAGACGGATGCTGACTCTTTGGCATGCGCGGCTGCTCCAGATCGTCCTGTACGGGGATCTTTCCTTTTTCAATGAAGCTTTGACGATCGGACCAGTTCCCGGCCGTCGTCACCGCCTTGCCCTGACTGTCAGGAACGCCAAGATAGAAGTAGCCCCAGTTGATGCGCAGATCGTCACCGTATTCCTCCAGCATCGCCTGCTTCTGCGTACCGACGCGGAGCAGATCGAGCCCATCGATCCGGTCACGCGACCACACCACCTTCTCCCCGGGCGTGTTCGTGGCCAAGGTTCCATCCACGTCGAGATACAAGGTCACGTCATGCTGTGCGCCATCGCGCGACTTGACCTGCCACAAGAGATACGTCACCGGCCGCGCCATAACTGCCATATCCTCTGCGAACGCCGGTGTGAAGAAGGTAATCTGCAGTTCGATCTGCGGATTCCCGAGCGTGACGATCGTGCGAGTTGGAGTGAGGGTTCGCCGCGTCTCTTCCAGCGCGGGCACATCATCATCGGTTTCGCCGAGATAGCGATAATTCTTGCCGTCGACACGGATGATCCCGGTCAGCTCCTGCCGCGTACCTGTCCAGTGTTTCGTGGTCCCACCGGTCAGACGATCCGAATTTGACCAGATGCTGAAATACGGATCGTGAACAACGAGCGGTGTTGCCGGCGCTCGCAGGTTCAAATTTGATTGCGGCTGTGCTTGCAATGGTGCGGCAACACTGATTGCGAACGCAGAGATTCTGATTGCGCGCAGGAGCGAAGGCTTCATACTGCATTTCCTTTAATCTTCGGATTTGCTCGGGCCGTTCAGCGTGCTCTTCTACGCGGATGCCCAGGTTGGCTTCGAGGAATACACGGGCGTGGAATACACCGGTAGGATACATGCGCCCATGAGTCCAGCCTCGGCGCCAAGTCGTGCCGGCAACACCCGCGTCCCGCCACCAGGCATCCCCGCAGAGGCAGCTCTTCCCGGTGCGGTCAGAGCGTAGACGTAGCTCCGGCGTTCCAACTCCTCAAAAATTGACGGCGAGAGCAGATCCCATGAATTGGCAACTCCGCCGCCGATCACGTAAAGCGGAAAGTTGAGTATGTTGATCAGCCCGGCAAGACAGATGCCGAGAGAGCGTCCAGTCTCGTCATAGATTTTCTGGGCATCGGCGTGTCCTGCTTTCGCTGCTTCGGCCAGGCTCTGCGCTGTCAAACCCTTGCCGTCGGCTTTGAGCGCGGCGAGCGCCGGTGCTTTGCCGTCGCCTATCAATCGCTCCGCAGCGTTAACCAAAGCCGTCGCAGAAGCGCAAGTTTCGAGACATCCATGATTGCCGCAGCCACAGAGCGCGCCTTCGGGATTGACCGTCATGTGGCCGGCTTCGCCGCCCATTCCCGCAGCTCCATGCCACAGCTTTCCTTCAAAGATGATTCCGTTGCCGACCCCGGTGCCGAGCGTAAGCATGCACATAGAGTCGACGCCGAGTTCCTTGCCTAACCCCAACTCGTACTCGGCGAGCACTGCCGCATTCGCATCACTCTCCAGAATCACTGGCCGCTGCAGCCGTTTCTCCATCTCCGAAAGGAGAGGAAATCCATCCCATCCCGGCAGATTCGGCGGATGATGCAGCCGTCCAGCAGGAAGCTCGAGAGGTCCCGGCGACCCAACACCGATTCCCGCGCATTCGCGCTCTTTCGTGTGCTGGCCCAGCAGCTTGAGTATTGCGTCGCACATGTCGTCTACGACCGCCATCGGCCCGGCCTCAAGACGGGTGCGGATAGACACCGATTCCAGTATGCCCAAATCCGGCGTGTACGCGGCGATCCTTAGACTGGTACCGCCGAGATCAACGCCGATGGTAAGAACCTGCGAGTTATCCAAGGCCATTTTTGCGATCACCGCGGAAAGCTGGAGATGGATACGTGTTCGCGCCCGGCATACAGTCGAACCCCCGAACTGCACGCTGGAACTTCAGGGAAAGGCGCAAAATCGATTTCGCCGGTCCGTCTCCGCTTTGTTCTTGGAAACGATACCACACAATGCGAAACAGAGGTCAACCCACTTGCGAGTCAGTCGCAGAAAGACCTTCTACACAAACTGTTGCACTTAGAGGCAGGTAGAACTATCCGTGCGCCCATTCGGCAAGGAATGCGGCACGAAAGACCGCCGGTCGCCCGAGGGCAGTAAATGGTACCGTTTCCATCTTTCGCAGCTGACCCGGCTAGGAAACGGTGCATCCGCACGAGCTTCTTTGGATCAGTCTTGTCTCCAGCGTCACCAGCCGGGGCCTCTTCATCTTGGGCTGGATAAAAACAAGGCGCTTGCCCAGAAGCTGCTCAAAGAGGAGCTCTGCTGCAACTCTGCCAATCTCCTCCACTGGCTGCTGAATCACGCTGATGGATGGCCGCACCGTGGAAGCAAGTTCAAAATCATCGAAACCGATAAGCGCCATCGTCTTCGGAATGGGAACGTTTAGCTTCTGAAGCACCTCGAATGCATAGATCGTTATGCTGTTCTTCAATGTGAACAGCGCATCCGGAGGATTGGGTCCCGACAGCATGCTCTGAATGGCGTATTCAGCCGATCGGTAGTCTTTGACTGAAGTGTTCAATGTGGCTGGCATACCGGCCGATTCCATGCCCGCACGGTAGCCACGTATGCGCTCGTGAATCGTGAACAGCGTGCTCTCGCCCGTCAGGCAGACGATCCGCTTATAACCGTGCTCGATAAGATGCTGGGTCGCGCATCGCGCGCCTTTGAAGTTGTCCGATAGAACAGCAGGAATCGAGGACTCCGCTACCGGCCGATCCACCGCAACGATGGGGATAGAGAGCCGTTTGAGTAGATCCCGAAGACCTTCGCTCTGCGAGTTAGCCGGCGCGACGATGAGACCATCCACGCGGTGACTGATGAGTATGTTGAGATTCTCCAGTTCGCTGTGCGGGTCATTGTGCGACGCAGTCACGATCAGCAGGGAGTCATTGGCCTGTGCCACCGCCTGCGCGGCTTCAGCGCAACTGGAGAAGAATGGATCGGCAATGCTGGGGATAACGAGCCCGATCGTCTTGGTCCGGTGGCCTTTCAGAACACGCGCCGCCTGGTTGGGTCGGTACCCCATGGCATCGATCACGCGCTGCACGTGAGCCAGTGTTTTTGGACTCACACGGTCGCCGCCATTGATAACGCGGGAGACAGTGGTCGTTCCGACGCCGGCTGCGAGCGCTACTTCGCTGACAGTCGGTGGAGTGGATCTCTTCTTCATCGACCTTCCAATTGCTACATTGCGGTACGAGAAGTCTAAGCCACACTGCCTGAAGGCACAATTTAAAGAGATAGTGGCTGGATGTAAATTGAGACGACTTTGAGAATCCCCGCCTTATCAGAACAGCGTGTTGGGCCTTCTGGTTCAAATGAACCATAGCGCATCTCGAGCTGAAAGACTGACACTCTGAACATGGAAACTACGGGTAAACGATTGCTGAAACCCAGAGGCGGTCCCCTCGTCTAAGAAATCGAGCTGAGGATCCGTTTATACGGGTGATTCTTCGCGCTGCCTTGACACCCCGGCTGCTCAGGTTTCTACTCGATTTGCGGTCGTTCCCGCCATTTCAGCAAACGTTATCAGGCGGGGCGAGTCAGTAACGGTCACGCTGCGACGAACGGAATTCATTTATGCCAGACAGACTATCCATAGACACCGACAACCGATCTCATTCAAGCAAACCGTCCCAGTCGACGGAACCGAGCCGCCGTGAATTTCTTGCCGGCATGGGCGGCATCGCAGCGGCCGCAGCGTTCTCCGGCACGGGCGCGTTTGCCCAGACGGCAGAAGCGCTCAATGTGTCCCGAGTCGCGGTCCCGTCCAGCCGATCGTTGCTGAGTGAGAACAAGATCTCGGCACTGAATGACGGTTTCACGCCCGTTGATTCATTCGATCGCACACACGCCATTTATTCGCTCTGGGCTGACAAGTCCGCGGGAGAACGCGCGAGCTGGGTGCAGTATGAGTGGAGCGAGCCGATCGAGATCAACAAGGTGGAACTCTATTGGGCGGTCGATCACCCTCGTCCGGGCGCGATACCCGGTAGTGCGTGGCCCAGACTGGAGGCTCCGCAGAGTTGCCGAATCCTCTACTGGAATAGCAACGAGTTCGTCCCTGTTTCGCAGCCTCAGGGACTCGGAGTGGCGCAGGACACATTCAACACCACGACGTTCGAGCCGGTGAAGACGACCAAGCTGCGTCTTGAGGTTGTGCCGCAGCCAGATCGTCCCGCAGGCATTCTCGAATGGCGAGTGTTCAATCATGGACCCGCTCCGTCGCTCCCGCCCGTCGTCGATGCCGGCGTGGACCGCTCCGTCGTAAGCGACGGTAAAACCTACCTCTCAGGGAAAGTCTCATGGCTGCAGGATTCGCCTCGTAACAAGACGACTTGGAAGAAGGCCTCCGGACCGGGGGCTGTCTCGTTCGCCGCTGCCTCTTCCCCTGTCACGACTGCCTCATTCTCGCAACCGGGTGACTACGTATTGGAACTCGATGCGTCCGGCAGTAAGGGTAAGCCGCGCCCCATCAACGTCCATGTCGGGCCCGCCCCACCCGCCGATCGGCTCGATGTCGTATACACACGCAAATACTCAATCGACAGCCCCCTTTGGAACGCGCGCGCCAAGGCTCTCATCGTCGATTGGATCCCCCATTGCATTGCCATGTGCGAACGAACAGATATCGCTCCCATGCGCGGTGATGGCGGCATCGACAACTTCATCGAAGCCGCAAAAGCCAATCGCGGCGAGCCTCACGGCAAGCACAAGGGCTTTGTGTTCTCCAACGCATGGGTGCACCAGACAGTGGAATCGATGTGCATCGCGCTCATGATCGAACCGCAGGGCGATCCCGAGATCATCAAGGCTCAGGAACTCATGCGAGCGACCCTGGATCGCTGGATTCCCATCATCCTCGCAGCACAAATGCCGGATGGCTACCTGCAAACGGCATACATCCTCGCTGATCGCAAGGAGTGGCCTCAGCGCTGGTCGCCCGATCATCGCGGCAATCATGAAGGTTACGTCTCCGGCTACTTCATCGAATCTGCCATCAACCACTACACACTGACCGACGGCAAGGACCTTCGACTCTACAACGCCGCTAAGAAGCTGGCCGACTGCTGGGTTGCGAACATCGGCCCGGGCAAGAAGGAGTGGTTTGACGGTCACCAGGAAATGGAGCAAGCCCTGGTGCGCTTCGGCCGGTTCGTTAACGATCAGGAAGGCAATCACCGCGGAGACGCGTACATCGCACTGGCGAAATTCCTGCTCGATTCGCGCCGCGGCGGTTCCGAGTACGACCAGAGCCACCTGCCGCCGGGCCAGCAATACGAAGCGGTCGGACATGCCGTCCGCGCCATGTATTTCTACTCCGGCATGGCCGACATCGCCGCCGAAACACAGGACCGCGACTACCAGAGCGCCGTCATCTCGCTTTGGGACAACATGGTGAACCGGAAATACTACGTCACCGGCGGTATCGGCAGCGGCGAAACCTCAGAGGGTTTCGGACCGAACTACTCGCTGGGCAATGAAGCTTACTGCGAAACCTGCTCGAGCTGCGGTGTGGTTTTCTTCCAGTACAAGTTGAACCTCGCCTACCACGATGCCAGGTACGCCGACCTCTATGAGCAGACGATGTACAACGCACTGCTCGGCGGCGTAGCCCTCGATGGCAAAAGCTTCTGCTACACCAACCCACTCGTCAACACTGAGCGCGCCAAGTGGCACATCTGTCCATGCTGCGTTGGAAATGTCTCGCGCACCCTGCTGATGATTCCGACTTGGACCTACGTGAAGAGCAAAGATGGGCTCTTCGTCAATATGTTCGTCGGCAGCCGCATCCATGTCGGCGAAGTCGCGGGAACCAACGTCGAGGTCGTGCAAAAGACGGACTACCCTTGGCGCGGATCAGTCGCCATCACATTGAATCCCCGGGAGCCAAAGACCTTCTCGGTTCGGGTTCGCATCCCAAATCGGACGACCAGCAAACTCTACAAGGAGTCCCCTGCTATCTCCGGGGTTAAGCGCCTCACTGTCAACGGCGAATCGCACGCACCTGATATCCGCAAAGGTTATGCAGTCATCACGCGCGAGTGGAAAGCCGGAGATCGCATCGAGCTTGAGCTGCCCATGGAGCCCCAGCGCATCGCGGCCGACGAGCGGATCGTGGCGGATGCACACCAGGTCGCGTTCAAATATGGTCCCCTCATCTATAACGTTGAGACCGCTGACAACCAACAGATTCATCGCAAGGTCAGCGATGCTCCTCTTCGAGCCGAATGGCGCCCTGACCTCCTGGGCGGCGTTATGGTCATCACCGGGCAGTGGGCCGACGGGTCGCCTCTCCTGGCCATTCCCAATTTCGCGCGCATGAATCGCGTCGGCTCTCCACCCGAGTACCCGAGCGAGCGCGAGGACAACCGCTCAATCAATTCCAAGGTGTGGATCTGACGTAATTCAGGCGTATTAACAGCTTCCGGCCTCTCCCTTCGCCCTAAGCCTGGCTGAGAAAACGGCGCGACTGTGGGAATCTGCTAGTCTTGATCTTGTGGATTCGCCCTAAGGGTGATCCCCGGTGCCAACTATGCTTCATTCTTTGCTGGTTCTTGCCACAAAAATCGTTGAAGTCATGTTCTTCGTCGGCATCGTCGGCTGCGTGCTGGTGGTGACAATCAGCTGGGTGTCGATCTTCAAAGAGGGCTTCAGGACCTCAGACGACCAAGCCCCCGGAGTTCGCTAAACACGCGTTCTCGCCGAAGTCCATGAGCCCGCAGCTGCGCTATTTAGCGGGCGTCAAGACGATCTTCCGATAGGAAACGTGGCCCTTCTCGCTCCCCTGCAGATAGATAGGTCCAGCTTCACCCTCGTTACTGTTCAACGCCCCACCCGTAATTCCCGGAATCTCCTGGCTGTTGATGATCGTTGTGCCGTTCTGCTCAACCGTCAGCCTGCGCCCCACGAGGGTGATATTAAAGGACTGCCATCGATCAGGGCTGCGCGGCAGCTCAGGTGAAGGAGCAATGAAGCCGTAGACTCCTCCGGTGTGATGGCTCGCCGGTTCGGCTTGCGAATCAGTTTCCACCTGAACTTCGTAACGGCCTCTGAGGTACACGCCGCTGTTCGAGTCTTTGTCGCAGTTGAACTCCACATGCAGCTTGAAATCCTTGAACTGCTGTTCGCTGATCAGTTCCGGACCGTGCCCCGGGCTAACAAGGTTGCCGTCGCGTACCGTCCAGCCCGGTCCCGGGCCGCTTGCCTTCCATCCTGACAAGTCTTTTCCGTTGAAGAGTTGGATCGGCTTGCCCCATTTCGGCGGCTGCGTTGCTGTGAGCGTCGGTGCCTTCACTCCTGTCCACTTCCATTGCTTGCCGTCCGGCCCGTTCACCGTACCTGAGAGCTCTCTGCCCTCAAGACGCCCTTGGAACAGCAGATCCTGCTTGCTCTCTTCCTCTTCCTTTGGTGAAACAAACTTCAAAACCCCATCGGAGATCTCGACCTTGGGCAGGGGCCTTGCGTTTCCCCACCGTCCCACAAACCGTGCCTTGAGGGTCGAGCCGTCCCGCTCCACCTCAAGCCACGAGGGGTAGTCGCGATCCGGAGCATGCAGGGTCAAATCCCATCGCCCCATGAGTGCCGGCTCCTGAGAATCAAGTCCCTGCGCGTTCGCCGAGTAAGCCCAGGTGGCAAGCAGCAGCCCACAGAAGATCGAAACGTAACGTATGCCTTTCATTTCAAGTCTCACTTGATTCACTCCCATTCCCGCGGATCTACCCCACACTCTCGATTGCCTTCGAACTCTCATTCCACCGAACTGGCCGCTTCCGGAAGTAGGACTCATTCGCCATGTGGCAGGCAAGCGCCGCGTGATGGCCGAACGTGGCATCCTGCAGCACCTTCCGGCGCGATCGAACAGCCTCAAAGAAGTTCCACAGATGCGGGCGAAGATCGTCGTAATCATTTCCGTTGACCGTGATCGATTCCGGAGCCGGTTCCTTCCCAGGAGCCGGATCGTGTTCGCGATGCCATTGCTGGACGTACGCCTCTCGCATGGCGCGCGGAAACGAACCGGAGTAGTAGCTCGGTGCCGTGTCTTGGCCCGGTTGCGGCGAGTATGTCAGGCTGAACTCACGCAATTCGATCACGCCTTTTGATCCCATAAAGCGAGTGACTTCGGCCGACTCACTGCCAAGCGTCAACCGCATATACACGGGAACATCCTTGTACTGAAACAGGGCCATGTGAAAGTCCGGCATGTCGCGTCCGTCCTTCCAGCGCGAGATTCCGCCAAGCGCGGAGACCTCAACCGGCGCTTCGTTGATGCCGAGAACGCACTGCATGCCGCTGACGAGATGAACCAGAAGGTCGCCGGCAACGCCGGTTCCGAATTCACGCCAGCAGCGCCAGCGCGCGAAGAGCTTCGGGTCGAAGGGTCTTTTTGGCGCCGTTCCCAGCCACGTATCCCAATCGACGGTCTTCGCATTCAGGTCAGGGGGTAGTGGATACTCCCACGCGCCATTTGGATCGTTTCGGCCAAACGTAGCCTCGACCAAATCCAGATCGCCGATCGCACCCTTCTTGATCAGTTCATGCGCCTTCGCGCACAGCACGGAGCTGGTGCGCTGAGCGCCGATCTGGACAATGCGGTCAGATTTATCCGCCGCCGCCACCATCGCCAGGCCGTCCGCTGCACTGTGCGACATCGGCTTTTCGCAGTAGACGTCTTTGCCCGCCGAGATTGCATCGACCACCGCTTGCTTGTGCCAATGGTCGGGTACAGCAATGATGACCGCATCAATGTCCTTCGCATCCAGCAGATCCTGGTAGCGTCGCGTGGTTCGAATCGGCTTCCCAACGATTTCCCGTGCGAGTTCATGCCGGGGATCCCATAAGTCTGCCGCCGCCACGCATTCGACTCCGGGCAGTTGCACCGCGGTTGTGAGAAGCCCCGATCCTTCCATACCCACGCCAATGATCCCGAAGCGCACGCGATCGCTGGTGGCAGTTCCGCCGGTTTGACCGAAAGCAGCTTCAGCTTCGACCAGACTCGAACCACCAATCACTGAGGCTCCTGCCGCCCCTGCTGCGGCATGGAGGAATTCCCGCCGTGAAATTGAAAGCTCCTTCATCTATCGTCCCTCCTGATCTTTCCCGCAAAAAGGCCCAGCGCAGTCTTCGAGATGCAACACGCTCCCGTTTGCCCGTCCTGCATAAACAGTCCATTCTAGGCCCGAATTCTCGTTCCCGGCAGGCATCCGGTGCTAAGTTTGCGATTCCTTTCCTGTGACCCTCCACTTAGAGCTGGTGCGAGTTCGACGTACAGGGCGAAAAGTGATAAAAATCTCTTGCGTTCCTTGATGGAATTGATCGAGAGATGAAAATGTCTGAACAGCCTGCTCGTGGGCCCTTGCTTCGTCCTTTCAACCGCCGCCGCTTTTTGAAGAGTGCTGGAACGGCTGCCCTTCTTCCTACCGTTCTTCGCGGCTATGCTGCTCAAACCTCAACAACCTCGCCGAATAACCGCATCAATGTAGGCGTGATCGGCATGGGCTGGCAGGGGCCTGGCAATACCGAGAACCTGCTGAACCTGCCCGACTGCCAGGTTGTGGCTGCATGCGATATCGACGCGAATCATCTTCAGGCAGCCGTCAAGAAGATTAACGATGCGTACAGCAACCAGGACTGCAAGGGCTATCACGACTTTCGTGAGCTGCTCTCACGCGACGATATTGATGCCGTGATGATCGCCGTTCCCGACCACTGGCACGAGATCGTCGCCACCGAGGCCGCCCGGCGCAAGAAGGATATCTACGGCGAAAAGCCCCTGGGGCACACCCTCGCCGAACAGCAATCCATCGTCCGAGCAGTCAAAGAAAACAAAATTGTCTGGCAAATGGGATCATGGCAGCGTTCGGTTCCCATGTTCCACAAGGCAGCGGAGATCGTTCGCAACGGGCTCATCGGAACCGTAACCCACGTCGAGGTTGGCCTGCCCGGAAGCAATGCCGATTTTGATGGACTGGTTAAATCGGCGATGGCCAAGGTGGCCGCAGCGGGCGGAAAAGCGACTCGTCTGGAAGAGGTCGTTCCCGGCACTCCGGCGTGGGATGCGCTCGTCAGCGATCCGCCAAAGGAACTGGACTACGAGATGTGGGTGGGTCCATCGAAGATGGAGCCGTACATGCGGGTCCGTTCTCACAAAACCTGGCGCTGGAATTACAACACCGGCGGCGGCGAGCTCCTGGATTGGATCGGTCATCACTGCGACATTGCTCACTGGGGACTCGACTTCGACCAGACCGGCCCCTTGGAGATCGAAGGCACAGGCGACCTGCCGCCGCGTAACGCAGCTTGGAATAGCGCCCCGAGTTTCCGCTTTGAGTTGAAATATCCGCAAGGTGTGACCATGACGCTGGCCGGCGGCCATCCCGAGATCAAAACCGGCGTGAAATGGATTGGCACCGAGGGCTGGGTATGGGTTGATCGTGGCGGATTCGATGCTTCGAATCCCGCGTGGAAGCCGGGTAAATACCTCCCGCGCGAACTGCGCAAAGTGAAGCTCTACACATCATCCGATCACATGGGGAACTTCCTCGATTGCATCCGGACCCGCCAGGCGACCGTCACGCCCGTAGAGATCGGTCACAACTCTGCCATTCCAGGGCATCTCTGTCAGATCGCCATGCTTACCGGCAGAAAGATTCGCTGGGATGCGAAAGAAGAGAAAATTATCGATGATCCGGAAGCAAGCAAACTGATGACCCGCGAATACCGCGGGCCTTGGAAGATGAGTTAGGCTGCGCGATTGCGCGAGGGCATCGGCATATAGCCCCTGCATCAGCAAGGCGCGTTGAAACTCGGGATTCTGCCATCCGGGTGAACAAGACACCAGCAGCACAACGGCGAGCACTTGGAGGATTAATGCCGGCCATAACGCGGCGGAATTTCATCGGCGGAGCAGCAGCCATCGCGGCACTCTCATCCACAAAGGCTTCCTTCGCGACTCCCTTGGGACTTGCGCCGGGCATCCAACTCTATAGCGTCCGCGATCAGATGGCCAAGGACTTCGAGGGAACGTTGGATGCGGTAAGGAAGGCCGGCTATCTCGAGGTCGAATCCGCGGCGCTGCCCAAGAAATCGGCAGCCGAGATTCGCAAGGCTCTCGATCAGGCTGGCTTGAAGTGCGTCAGCTCTCATCGATCGTTCTCAGACGTCACTAAGAATCTGGATGCGACAGCGGAGTTCGAGAAGACAATCGGCGTTAGCTACATCATCTGTCCGGGCCCCGGCCGCAGGAATCCCGTGAAGCCCGGCGCACCGACCATTGATGACTGGAAGTACAACGCTGAAGAGTTCAACAAGACAGGTGAGAAACTAAAGAAGGCAGGAATTCTGTTTGGCTACCACAATCACTGGCTCGAGTTTCAGCCCGTCGATGGCAAGGTGCCTTACGAGGAGTTGCTCAGCGTTTGCGAACCCGACAAGACCACCTTCGAAATGGATTGCGGTTGGGTCAAGGTCGCCGGGCATGATCCTGTCGCTCTGATGCAGAAATATCCTCACCGCTTCTCGCTGTTTCACGTGAAAGACTTTCACCTGCCGCCAGACATCTCCGTCGCGAAGCACGACGAGGCAAAGGTGACAGAGTTGGGACGTGGCTCGATCGACTACCGTCCGATCTTCGCTCAGGCGGCGAAAAATCAGAAGATCACACATGCCTTCGTTGAGCAGGAGGCCTTTGACATACCCTGGCAAGAGTCGCTGAAGGTGGATGCGGCTTATCTGAAGAACCTAACCATCTAGGCGGAACGTGCGCCCTGAGGAAACATGGCTACAACAACTGAAGCAAGAGTGACTCCTGCTCAGAAAATCGCATGGGACTATACCTTTGCGTTCTGGGCTTTGCGCCTATGGCTCGGCGCTCGCGCGCTGTTCGTGGGTATTCAGAAGTATGCTGTCTACAAAGCGGTGGCACAGCCGCTCATTGATCCCACCACCGGCCAGCCCGACGCGAGCGGCGTCATGGTAAACGTCAACGTCAAGTCGTATGCCTGGGCGAGCTACGCCGGCGTACCTACAGGGTTGCAAGACAAGTTCGCACACGACCCCATGTTTCCGAAATTCGCGCTGACCCTCTTCGATAAGATGCTGGGTCCACTGTTCATCCTCACCGGCATCATGCTCATCATCGGGCTTGGCACCCGGCTATCTTTGATCGTTCAGGGCTTGCTCTTCATCGCCCTGACGGTTGGCCTGGTGCTGATTGATGAAAATGCCGGCGTCGCTTATCTCGGCATTCACATCGGACTGGTCGCAGCCGCCTTCCTGCTCGCCCAGCACAACAAATTTGTGGTTCTTAAAAAATGGTAGACAAATTGAATCGTCGCGAATTTATCAGCGCGACCGCGGTTGCGGGCGCCGCCATGCTTCTCGAAGCCTGCAAGTCGGATACCGAACAGAAAGCCGCGGTCAAAAAATCATCGCTCAACACCATCAACGTCGCTCTCATCGGTTACGGCGAAGAGGGCAAAGTTCTTCTCGAATCCCTGCTCAATATAGAAGGCGTTAAGCTGGTTGCCCTCTGCGACATCTGGGAGTACCACCGCAGCGAAGGTCAGCGATACCTTAAGAAGCTCGGCAACGACGTGCGCGCATATGAGAACTACGAAGATCTCCTCGCGAAAGAGAAGGATCTTCAGGCAGTTCTCATCGCCACTCCGGACTTCTGCCACGCACCGATGACCAACACCTGCCTTAAAGCAGGACTGCACGTCTATTGCGAAAAGATGATGAGCAACACCATCGAAGGTGCGCGTTCCATGGTGAAAACCATGCGCGAAACCGGAAAGCTGTTGCAGATCGGTCATCAGCGTCGCAGCAATCCTCGCTACGTGTTCACCTTGAACCGCCTGCTCCACGAGGCTCAATTCTGCGGCCGCCTCACCGCTATACATGGCCAATGGAATCGCGCAGTCAAGGAAGACTTTGGCTGGCCCAAGAAGTACGAGATTCCTCAAGCCATGTTGGCCAAGTATGGCTACAAAGACATGCACCAGTTCCGCAATTGGAGATGGTTCAAAGGTCTGGGCGGCGGCCCGCTGTCAGATCTCGGAGCGCACCAGATCGATATCTTTAATTGGTGGCTCGGCAAGACGCCCAAGTCCGTCACCGCCAGCGGAGGTTTGGATTACTACAAGAACCACGACTGGTACGACAACGTGATGGTGATCTACGAGTACCCGGTAGACCAGGCCGTAGCACGCGCCTTCTACCAGGTGCAGACCACCACCAGCGCAGGCGGCGGCTACTTCGAGCAGTTCATGGGCGACGACGGAACCATCAGGATGTCCGAAGATCCTGCCATCTGCGCCATCTACCGCGAAGCCCGCGCCACCGCAGTCTCATGGGACGAACTCGCCCAGAAGGGCTATGTGAAAGCCAAGCCGCTTGCGGCCGACACTGCCAAAGTGGATGTGCGCGAGACCGCTGCACTGGCCGAATACGAAATTCCCGTGTTCTTCAACAAGCCACCGCATCAGCCCCATCTTGAGAATTTCTTCAACACCATCCGCGGCACAGCAAAGTTGAACTGCCCTGCCGACGAAGCTTTCTCGAGTGAATATGTGATCCACAAGGCCAACGAAGCAGTAGCCGCCGAGAAGAAAATCAACATCTCAGATGAAGAAGTGAGAGCCTGAACCAATGAAACTAGTCCTTTCTCGTACATCCCCGATCATCGCCGCACTCATGTTCGCAACTGCCGCTCTGGCGCAGGATAAGGTGCCGCTCAAAACTCAGCTCCCCAAGCCTCTTTTCGTCGGCACGCCGGTGCCGCTGAATGTGCCGAATCTCGAGCCTCCGCTGAAAGGCAAGCGAGCTGACTTCATGGTCCCCGCAGGCACCGTAAACCTGGCCAAAGGCAAAAAGGTCACGGCCAGCGACGACAGTCCAGTCACAGGAACCCTGGACCTGATCACAGACGGCGACAAAGCCGGTGACGAGGGATCCTGGGTCGAGCTCGGACCCGGCAAGCAGTGGGTGCAGATCGACCTGGCAAAGAAAGCGAACATCTATGCCGTGCTCCTCTGGCACTTTCATTCGCAGGCGCGCGTCTATCGCGATGTCGTGGTGCAGGTGTCCGATGATCCCAACTTCAAATCTGGCGTGAACACCATCTTCAACAACGACTTCAAAAACGAGGTCGGAGCTGGCGCCGGCAAGGATCAAAATTACGTTGAGACCTACCAGGGCAAGCTGATCGATGCCAAGGGCGTGCAGGGCCGTTACGTCCGTCTCTACAGCAACGGAAACACGAGCAATAAACTGAACGACTACATCGAGGTCGAGGTGTGGGGCAAGCCAGCTGCCTGAGTCCGCGCATTGCGGCGAAGCTCTGATGGAGCGCGCAGTGTCGTCGCGGTCTCGATGGCTCACTTTCATCTTCGTCGCGCTTCTCGGGCTGGCCGTTCGCCTTCCGCAATTGGGTGTACGGCCGATGCACACCGACGAAGCAGTCAATGGCTACATCGTCGGACAACTACTGGCCGGACAGCCTTTTAACTACGACCCGCAGGACCGCCACGGCCCTGCCCTGTCCGCACTGGCGCTACCTCTGGCACAAATGCAGGGTGCAAAATCGTTCTCTGATCTCACTGAATCAGAGTTGCGTCTTGCCCCTGTGCTCGCCGGAACCATCACCATTCTGCTGTTCGGCGCTGCTGTAGAGATCTTCGGCTTTCTGCCTTGCCTGATCGCAGCGCTGCTCTTTGCCCTCGGGTCCCTTCCGGTCTACTACGATCGATATTTCATCCATGAGTCGCTGTTCTGCGCGGCTACGTTCGGATTGATCGTGTCCGCCTGGCGCGCGTCCAGAACGAATTTCATCCCCTACGCGGTGGTAGCAGGCTCATGTGCGGCAGTCATGCTCGCATCCAAAGAGACGGCCGTTCTCCACTTCTTTTCGTTGCTAGCCGCTCTGGTCGCTTTCGCCTCTTGGAACCGCGCCAGAAACGGCTTCCGTGTCTGGTTCCGTTCTAGAACATTGCTAGTCGGAGCCGGATCGTTCCTGGCGTTAAGCATTCTTCTCTACACCTGGTTCGGCAGAGACTGGAATGCACTCCCGGCACTGTTGAATGCGACTCCGCACCTCCTATCGCGCGCAACCGGCCAGGGCCACCAGAAGCCGTTCTGGTACTTCGCTCAGCTCCTCAGCAGCGGATGGTCCGGCGGCATTCTCATAGTGCTCGCCCTCATCGGTCTCACTGTCACCATGCGAAGGAGAGACCCCGCGCCCAACCGCTATCTCGCGATCTACTTCATCTTCATCGCCGCAATCTACAGCCTCATCCCGTACAAGACTCCATGGCTCGCTCTCAACCTGTGGCTCCCCCTTGCTCTGTTTGCGGGACGAGCAGTTGAGTTTTTTTGGACGGCAGCAGTAAGCCGTTTATCAATGCGAACCGCACTTCCAGCATTCGGCCTTCTCGCCGGCATCCTTGCCGCATTGATTGCGTACGATACTCGCGACCGCGTCTTCCTTCATCCCGCCGACGAACAGAATCCGTACGCCTACGCCCACACGACGGACGACGTTCTCGGACTTCCCACTGAAATCTCCGAGTTAGCCCAGCGAGACGGCATCGCCAACCCGCGCGTTGCGGTAATCGCGTCTGATCCCTGGCCGCTGCCCTGGTATCTGCGGCGCTTCTCGCAAGTCGGCTTCTGGCAGCCTGGACAGCAACCAGGCACTGCGGATTTCTACATCACGTCCACTGACGTTGCCGAACAGTATCGCGACCAGCTCAAAGACTACCGCGCAGATTTCTTTGGCGTGCGGCCCGGCGTGCTTATCTTGCTATGGCTCCCGGTGCCCAAATGAACTCCATGCCTGAAATCCACCAGTTCAATCATGACGCAATGGCGACACACTTCCAGGTGCGCATCGCCGACCAGGACAAAACCTATGCGGCTCAGGCTGCACAAGGGTCGTTCGATCTTCTGGACAGGCTGGAATCTCGACTCAGCCGATTCCGCGCGAACAGCGACTTGGCGCAGCTCGCTCAGCTCGCACCCGGCGAGAAGCTTCGCGTAAGCGAGCCGGCCTTCGCCTGCCTTGAAATCGCAAAGCGCATGGAACAGGCCACGCACAGTGCGTTCTGCTCCACACCTGCGGCACTGCAAACCCAGCCCGCTCTCCCCCATTGGGAGCTTCGCGGTGGCGAGCAATCAATCCTTTGCCTCAGCGGCCGACTTGATTTTGATCTCGGCGCTATTGGAAAAGGCTTTGCGCTCGACCGCATGGCAGAACTGATTCGCGAGTGGGATTGCCCCACCTTCCTCCTCGTCGCAGGTGGCAGCAGCATCCTTGCCGGAGATCCGCCGCCCGGCACTCCTGGCTGGTCCTGCGGTCTCGGCGATGACGATTCGCAGCATCGAATCTATCTATCCCATGCGTCCTTGAGTGGCTCAGGGCTTGCCGTAAAGGGCGCTCACATTCTCGACCCGCGGACCGGGATCCCTGCGCTGCGGCAATCGCGTGCCTGGATTCTCGCCGAAACTGCTGCTGAATCCGACGCGCTCTCAACGGCGTGCATGGTGCTCAGTGAATCTGAGCTGAGCGCGCTGCTCGATCAGAATCATGACTGGCTCGCCTTTCTCGACACCAGCGAGGGCCCGCGCCCAATCGGCAATCGACCGCTTCCACAGAAAGCCTAGAACCCAGCGTCACTCACCCCTGCGCAACGGCTCGGCGTCACGCCCAAGCGAGCCGTTCCGCTTGAGTTCGGCAGGGCTACTTCGATGCTGCCTCAAGCTGCATGTGGTAAGGCGTGAGCAGATCGCCGGTTGCATGGCGAATCGCCGCCAGCGCAAGTTGGTAATTCACCTCGGCCTGCAGCTGCGCCAGTTCCGCCTGAGCCAGGCGCGTTTGCGCGTCGAGCACAAAGAAGTTGGTTTCCGCGCCCAGTTCAAACTTCCTCTGGTCAGCCGCGAGCGACTTCCTCCACAGATCTAGTGACGTGTTTGTTGCGGCCAGTGAGAGCTTAGCCGTGTTGAGTTGATTGACGGCATCTCTCACTTGCCGCGTAATCACCTCCTGAGCCTGGCGGCTGTTGTACAGATCGCGCGTGCGGTTTACAAGCGCATTGCCTAGCTGCGCCTGCGCTCCCCGGTTTCGAATCGGGAAGTTCAACGTGAGCGAACCCTGGTAGCTGGGATAGCCAAACCCGAAGAGCTGGCTCAGCGAAGAACCAAGTCCTCCCTGAGAAGTGAGTTGCCCGCTCAAGAGATCGTATTGATTTCCACCAATGCCATTTGAACTGTACTGGCCGCTTAGGTTCAGTGCCGGCTTGAGTTGATTGCGCGCATATCCAATACTCGTTTCGTCAATAGCCAGGGCGTCTTTCGCTGCAAACATCTCAGGACGTGAGCTCAAAGCAGTGGACAACATCTGGTCGTATTCAACGTTTTCGATTTCGCCGCTTGGCTGCGCGCTTTCCGTGAGTTCCAGATCTATAGATTTGAGCTGGGGATCCTGATCGGCCCCAATCATCAAGCGAAGCGCCTCTTCCGCCCGCAACAGGAAGTACTCCGCTTGAATCTCCTCCACGCGGCGGGCTGCAACTTCTGATTCTGAGCGGCTGATATCGAGCGGGGGTAGCGCGCCAAGCTCGAGCGAACGCTTGTCTCGGTTGTAACTGGTTTCCGCGAGTTTGTGCGCACGCTGCTGAACGTTGAGAGCACCACGCGCCTGAACTGCGGTCCAATATAGACCGATCACCTGCTGGATCGTGTCGTTAACCTCTGCCGCAAAAACCGAGCGGGATTCCGTCAAAGCGCGACGCGCGATCCGGATCTGCGCCAGGTTGGCGGAACGACCGAAATTCCGCAACAAAGGCTGCGTGAATTGAAGGTTTAGACCAGTGCTGTAGGACGGATTCAAAAATAAAAAGCCGCTGTTGGTTGACGAACGGGTACCCGTCAATCCCGCGTAGATGCTGGTACCCGTTGAAAACATCTGGGCATAATTGATAAGGGCGCTTTGAGTGAGCGCATTGAGGGTTGAACTGCTCGTCTGGCCGACCCCCTGCAACTGCGAAGAAGTGGGCGTTGACGAACGCGCAACTGTAAAGTTGCTCGTGAGCAAGGGATCAAATGGCTGAAAGGAGCCAAGCAGATTGAACTTGCTGGCTTCAATCTGAGTCTCCTCGATCTGAATATTGCTGTTGGCCTCAAGCATAAGCAGGATTGCATCGCGCAAGCTGAGCCGCAGTTTGCCGTCTTCGATATAGGCCTTGAATCGATCTGGCGACTGCAGCTTGCCTGAACGAACTCTGTTCGTGAGCAGGCCTCGATAGCTCTCCGAGGACTGCGCTGACGCTGAACCGGCAACACTGCAAACGATCAACAACAAAGCAAGGAATCTCAAGATCATCCGTTCTCCGCAAACTGGGCACATCAGCACCGCCAGACCGCACGATCGATGCGAGCAGCGCTCCCTTAGGTCCACATCATTCGTAGCGAATTGCCTCCACAGGATCTAGGCGTGCGGCTTTCGTTGCAGGATAGATTCCGAAGACAAGCCCAACCGAAAGCGAAACAAGAAATGCAAGTGCAATCGAACCGAACGTCACCACCGTCGACCATCCGGCGAACCACGCAATCGCGCGAGAGATGACAAATCCGAGCATCACCCCGATCGTCCCGCCGACAAAGGAGATCATCGTCGCTTCCACCACAAACTGCCGCACGATATCCGACTGGCGCGCGCCAACTGCGCGGCGCAGCCCGATCTCGCGCGTGCGCTCAAGGATGCTGGCCAGCATGATGTTCATGATTCCAATGCCGCCAACCAGCAGAGAAATGGCAGCAATCGCGACCATCACGATATTGAAAAGATGTTCGGTCCGCTTCTGTTCTGCAAGCAGTTCGGCTGGAACGATGATGCTGAAGTCATCCGCGCCGTGGTGGGAGGAATCGAGAATGGCGCGTGTCAACTGCGCTGCAGTCGTAATACCGGATTCATCTTTGAGCTCAACATAAATTCCGTCGATCTCATCCCGAGTCTCGCTGTAGCTATCTTCAATTCGTGCCATCGCCGATTGCAGCGGAACATAAATAATGTTGTTCGAATCGGCCGCTGGAGTCCCGGCTACCGGTGATGCGGAACTCAATTGCGGGCTCACCACGCCCACAACTCGAAACCATTGCTCGTTGACTTTGACGTATTCTCCCACAGCCTCTGCTGTTCCAAAGATGCTCCACTTCGCCGCGGACCCCAGCACGCATACCGGCGCACCCGCCTTCTCGTCATCTTCGCTGAAGAATGAGCCCTCAAGAAGCTGCAACCGGGCAATCTGCTGGTACGACGGCTTCACTCCGTAAAGAGTGGGCGTCTCCTGCTGAGGCTTGGGAATGACCTTGGACGGCACAATCCGCTTGCGTGGAGTAGACACAACAATCCCGGTCAGATCGTCAGTGATCACGCGATAGTCGGTAAGGGTCAGGCCAGGCGACGTCCTCCGCATCTTGGTGTGCGCCTGCCAATCCAGAGTTTCTTTCGCCTCAACAATCAAATTGCGAACACCCATCTGCTCAATCAGGGCCATTACCTTCTGCCGCGCGCCTGCGCCTATCGAGAGCATCGCAACCACCGCCGCAACTCCAAAGATCATGCCGAGCATGGTGAGCAGAGAACGCGTGCGGTGGATCAGGAGATTGTTGAGCCCAAGTTCCGCGTCCCGTCCCCAGGCCTGCGACATGGAAAGAAAGACAGCCCGACGTTCAGGTGCGACCACAGCCATCAGATTGCTCCCGTTCCGGCTGCGGACGAGCCTGATGTCTTTTGAGGGATAGTCGGATCGAGAAGGGCCAGCGGAGTTCCCTCGCCTAACCCGTCTACGATGACCCGGCTTTCGCTCTCGCCCTTCACGGTAACCGCTTGTTGTTGATAGCTTCCGCCCTTCTTCACAAAGACCACTCGCTTGCCATCCTTCATGAAGAGCGCTTGCCGTGGTACCGAAAGCACAGAGCGTTGCTGTTGGCCCTCGATAAGGACATCAGCGGTGAGCCCAGGACGCAAGCGCGGATCCGTACCAGCGAGTTCGATCGTGACATCTGCGCCGTGCATCGACGGCCCGCCAAACACCGAGCTCATGCTCATGCCGCCCACCGTCTTTACCGTTCCCTTGAACTCCCGGTCTGGCAGCGCCTTGAACCGTACCGTCACCGTCTCGCCTTGTTT
>Ga0105240_10004261_pt1 | contig 21881 bp, 22 predicted proteins | sample KBSC54metaG_FD_80426 | JGI IMG/M metagenome (GOLD analysis project Ga0105240, IMG submission 80426) | Corn rhizosphere microbial communities from Kellogg Biological Station, Michigan, USA - KBS C5-4 metaG | ecosystem: Host-associated > Plants > Roots > Rhizosphere > Soil | place: Michigan, USA... | reverse complement strand
TCCCGTAACTGCTACTTCAATTGCCAGGTCTGATCGAAGAAGCCCGCCACAGTCAGATCTGGCACGTCCGAACCTTCCTTCACTTTCACGATTGCGTAATCGCCCCATTGCGGCATTCCGTAGTCGCCGTTGTAGTCCCGGTCGCTAATCGTTAGCCCCGTGTTCAGCACGATGTACTTTGAAGGATGCAGCGGGTTTGGATATACCAGGGCGGGGAAGTTCTCGTTCGCCGGATAACTCTGGCCTCCGAGACTGACGGTTTCCTTAGTCCACTTCACAGGCAACTTACCGTTCAGTTTCGCGATCCACTTATTACTGCCCGGATCTCCAAACAGCACCACGTGGTACTTAGCGAAATCGGCATCAGTGACGTCTTTGTCGTCTTTCACGAACGGATGCCCGCGGAAGAACTTCGCCCACATCCGGTCGAATCGGGCCAGTGAACGCAGCGCCTGCTGATTGACCGCATCATTCCAGGCAACTCCCGTCGGCCGCACCAGCAGGAAGGGATCGAGAAACGCATCGTCAATCGGCCCCTGCAGCGCGTGTGTCTTGTGCAGCCCGGCTTGTGTGCCGTTCTTATCGACCTTCCATCCGGCGCCTGCCTTTGCAAGCGTTACTTCCGCGCCAGGTTTCACCTTGAGATCCTGTCCATCGATGTGAACGGTTTGCGCATGTTCGGTCTCGCGAAGCACTAACCGCGAGATGTTGTTCGTCCTGATGCCGTATGCCTTACCGCCATCCTTCCGAACCGCATCGATATCGGCTCGCTTGTATAACTCGCCCATGCCATCCACAGTTACCCAATAATCCTGGTTGTAGCGCGTCGTGTAAGTCAGGAATTTGATGTGTTCCGGAGACGTCTGTCCCTTATCGCCCCACTCTTTGAGAAACGCATCCAGCCGCTGCCGGACCAGCGGGCTTGTGCCATGCCCGGTATTCTGCGAGATCAGGAAGATGTCGGGTGTCCCTTTCATGTGCAGAAAATCCGGCTCGCCTTCCGCTGCGAAACCTTCCTTCCCGAGTTGAGCGCGCGCCCGCAGAGACGATTCCAACTGCCCGCGATTTGGGGTCCCTGCCGGCGGAGGCGGCACGCTAGGCGTTTGGTTATCCATGTCGCCATCGTGTCCCGCCAATGGCAGATTGAAGGCATTGAGCGCCCACTGCTCCATGTTTTCCCAGATCGTGAGTGCAGCCAATTGATAGGGCTTCAGATCGGGATTGGCCTCGATACGGCGCGACCATGTTCCCGCGCCAATCTCCGCCGCGACGAAGCGATCGGGGTAATGCAGCGCGATATGCCACGCGCCTTCGCCGCCCATTGAGAAGCCGCGGAGCATCACGCGCTTGTCGTCGATCTTGAAGCGCTTCTTCACGGCGGCAACAGCTTCGAATACATCCGCCTCACCCGCCCAATGCCAGCCCGCGCTGTTGATCCGCCCGAAGAGGTCCACCTGAATTTGACCCTGGTCGGCTACCGGCGCATTTCCCGGCGCGCGCGGATGATCGAAGCTGTAGATGAATTCCGATTCGGTGGTATTGTTCTGCCGCCCGTGCATCCAGACATAAAGGCGCGTCGGTTTGTTCGGATCGTAATCGGCGGGCAGCGAGACGTGATAAGGCTGAACCGAACCGTCGATCTCCGAGTAGTAAGCATAGGTGCGGCTCTTGCCAGCGGTCCACGGCCATTGGCCGGCTTGCAATTGCTTGCCGCGCTCGATGCCTTTATCGAGAACCTCCATCGAGTGATCGATCGCTGCCTGTGTTCCGAACAGCTCCGGAAATTCAACCAGAATGCGACCGGCCTTCGCGAAGACATCGACATCGCCAACGAGCGCCGGATCCGCCTTGTTCGCTCGAAGTTCTTTAACGATGGCCTCGATCTGTGCCGCCTTCGCGGAGATCCGAGCGAGATCTTCGGGCTTCGCCTGAACCGGCGGCGCGCCACGTCCGCGCCCTCCCGCTCGCCCCGCAGTTGGGGCCGGAGGTTGCTGAGCATTTAAGAACAGGGCGGCGAGGGCGAATAAGGCGAGTCGTTTCATGTGTGATACCAAGCCGAGAGGATATCAGAAACACCTGCTTAGACCCTGGTGCCTTTGAGTGCTCCGCGAACCGCGGAGTTCATCATGTTCTCCGCGAGCGAGTGCGTCACTTCATTCAAAACATCGATTTGTTTTCGGATCAGTTCGTAATCGTTCGAGTGGTAAACGAGCTGCAGCCGGTTGATCGCGTCGGTAACGCCGCGTCGTTCTTCATCGCTGAGATCGAGCCACGCCGGGTCGCGTTTGGCCTTGTCTACCGCCCCCAGGATCGTGTCGGCATCCACGCGCGCGCCTGCCACCTGCGCCGCGGTATAGTCCTCTTCGGCGTGGTCGATGGAAGCCTCGATCATCGCTTCCACCTGTTCATCCGTCAGCCCGTAAGAAGGCTTCACATCCATCGACTGCTCTTTACCCGTCCGCGCATCGCGAGCCGTCACGTTGAGGATTCCGTTGGCATCAATGAGAAAACGTACTTCGATGCGAGCGAACCCGGCGGTCATTGGAGCAATGCCCTTCAGATCGAAGCGCGCAAGACTCCGGCAATCCTTCGCCAACTCGCGCTCCCCCTGCACCACGTGAATCAACACGTTGGTTTGCCCATCCACGGCTGTCGTAAATGTCTCGCCCGCGCTCGCAGGAATGGTTGAGTTTCGATGAATGATCTTCGAAACCAGACCGCCGTACATTTCGATTCCCAGCGACAAGGGAGTTACATCGAGAAGCAATTGGTTCTCGACTGCGCCCGAAAGAATGCCGGCCTGCACCGCCGCGCCGAGCGCCACCACTTCGTCCGGATTGAGTTCTGTATGCGGTTTGGCCCTAAAGAGAACTTCTACCGCGCCGCGCACCATCGGAATCCGAGTGGACCCGCCAACCATAACAACTTCGTCGATCTGCTCCGGAGTCACACCCGCATCCCTCATACAATCGCGGCAGGGACCAAGCGTTCGGTCTACGATGTCTTTGATCAGGCCTTCGAAAAGCTCGCGCGTAATTTCGCGCTTATAGTGCCGCCCCTGCCAATCGAACTCAATGTTAGCGGCGGGCACAAATGACAGAGCTTCCTTGGCGCGGATCACGTCGCGCCGCAGCGTTTGCACGGCTTCACCGATATGCGAAAGATCTTCGCCCCATTCCGATCGCACATCTTCCAGCGCGATTTGCAGCAGACGGTTGTCGATATCGTCGCCGCCGAGATGCGTATCGCCGTTCGTGGCTAATACTTCAAAGATGCCGTCCTGCAATTTCAGAATCGAAATATCGAACGTGCCACCGCCCAGGTCATAAACGGCGATCACGCCTTCTTTGCGTTTATCGAGACCGTAGGCAAGTGCGGCGGCGGTCGGTTCGTTGACCAGGCGAAGTACTTCGAGCCCCGCGATGCGGCCGGCATCTCTGGTCGCCTGACGCTGCGCGTCATTGAAGTAGGCGGGAACTGTTATGACAGCCTTTGAAACGGGGCCGCCCAGCGCAGTCTCCGCGTTCTTCTTCAATTGCCGAAGAATCATTGCGCTTACTTCAGGCGGAGTGAATGTCTTGTCTCCAAGCACCACCCGAATGACCTGTTCGCTGCCTTCCGCGATACGGAACGGGAACAGGTTGAGCTCTTCCCTCACATCCTCCACGCCGCGGCCCATCAGCCGTTTGACGGAATAAATAGTGCGGTCGGGATGATCGATCAGCTCCTGTCTGGCGGCGTTGCCAACCACGACCTCGCCTGACTCGGTGAGCGATACGACGCTCGGCACAAGCTTGTCGCCGTCTTCGCCCGGAATCACTTCGGGTTTTGTCAGATTGAGCCAGGCTGCCAGGCTATTGGTTGTGCCGAGGTCGATTCCGACTACTTTGTCCTGGTTGTCAAATTCGATCTGGAACATGAGAGGCCTTATCGATCAGATTCGTTATGTATTTGCGGCGGTTCAGGAGTGCGCGCACCTCGCCGAGGCTCGGTGCATCGTGAGATGCGTCCCACGCCGCAAACTTTATTTGGAGTGCGGTATCGATTTCCTGGCGCATCGCCTGGAACCGGTAAAGTGCTTCCTCGACTTGCGGCGCGGCGTCTTCATCCTCGAGCGCCATATTTAGTTCGAAGACTTCTTCCAAAAGCTCCGGTGGAACCTCTTTAGTGCCTTGCTCGCCGATGTCGAGCCCTTCCTGCTTTAACACATACATGGCGCGTGCCACAGGCTCTTTCAACACGCGATAAGCGTCATTCAATACGGCGGAAGCGTCTAGTGAATACTGCTGCTCACGCGCCGGTTTGCGCGAGAAAAGATCCGGATGCAACTTGCGGCTGAGCGCATAAAACCGCTTCTCAAGATCGTCGGTGTCGAGCGCTAAGTGACGAGGGATCTCAAAGAATTCGAAGTAGTCGGAAGAAGGCGGCTGCAGGGCTTTGCAGGCCGGGCAAAATCGTCCGGGCATGGCAGCCCCGCAGTTCCAGCAGGCGGATTTCATCGTGCCGATTTCTCTTTAAGCCGAGAACGAAGTGCCGCAGCCGCAGCTCTTTTTTGCGTTCGGATTCTCGAACACGAAACCGGACTGCATCAGCGTTTCTTTGTAATCGAGCGTCAGGCCGTGAAGGTACAGAATGCTTTTCGGATCGATGAAGATTTGCACGCCATCGAAATCGAAAACCTTATCTTTGGGGCGCGGCTGCGTATCGAACTTGAACTGATAACTAAGCCCGGAGCAGCCACCGCCCAGAACGCCGAGGCGCAACCCACCCTGCACGCCCATTTTTTCAAACGTGGCGCGGATTTTTTGAATCGCCTTCGGCGTGACGCTAATTCCCGGTCCGGCAGAAGCGGGCGGAGCGCCGTTGCCGGCCTCCGTTAACGCAACGTCGGGCATTTAAGCCACCGTCTGCGCAGGTACTGGCGCGGTCTTCGAAGCCTGCTTGGTGCGATAGTCGGAAATCGCCGCTTTGATGGCGTCTTCGGCGAGCACTGAGCAATGTATCTTTACGGGCGGCAGACTAAGTTCATTCACGATATCCGTGTTCTTAATCTGCAACGCTTCGTCGACCGTTTTGCCCTTCAGCCATTCGGTCGCGAGCGAGGAACTCGCGATCGCACTGCCGCAGCCGAATGTTTTGAACTTCGCGTCTTCGATGATGCCGTTCGCGTCGTTCACTTTGATTTGCAGCTTCATGACGTCGCCGCATTCCGGCGCGCCTACCATGCCGGTGCCCACGTCCGCTGAGCTTTTGTCGAGAGAGCCCACATTTCGCGGATGATTGTAGTGGTCGAGAACCTTATCGGAATATGCCATTTTTTTCTCTCCTAAAATATTTTGTTAGTGCGCTGCCCACTGGACCGTGCTCAGATCAATGCCTTCTCTCACCATCTCGTACAGGGGTGAGAGTTCGCGCAGCTTACTGACGACGTCGATCATTTTGTCAGCCACATAATCGATCTCTTCTTCGGTGTTGAAACGACCAATGCCGAAGCGGATGGACGAGTGCGCGAGATCGTCGCCGAGCCCAAGCGCTTTGAGGACGTAGCTGGGCTCCAAAGTAGCCGAGGTGCAGGCCGAGCCGCTCGACACCGCGACATCGTTGATGCCCATCAGAAGCGACTCGCCTTCCACATACAGAAAGCTCATGTTCAGATTGTGGGGCAAGCGGTGTTCCATACTGCCGTTGATAAATACCTCGTCCAGGCCCGCTTCCAGCTTCGATTTCAGGCGGTCGCGCAGGCCACGCAGACGAACCATCTCTTCCGGCATCTCGCGCTGCGCTATCGCGCACGCTTCGCCGAGCCCAACGATACCGGGCACGTTAAGAGTTCCCGACCTCATGCCGCGTTCGTGTCCACCGCCATCCATCTGCGCGGTCAACTGCACGCGCGGGCTTTTGCGGCGCACGTAAAGGGCTCCAACACCCTTGGGTCCGTAAAGCTTGTGGGCGGTAATCGACATGATGTCGATGTTGTCCGTGTTGACATTCACGGGGACTTTGCCGATCGCCTGGACACCATCGGTGTGGAAGAGAACGCCGCGTTCACGGCACATCTTCCCGATCTCCGCAATCGGTTGAATTACGCCAATTTCGTTATTGGCGTACATGATGGTGACGAGAATCGTTTTATCGGTGAACGAGTCCTTCAGCATCTCAAGATCAATCAGCCCGTCGCCTTTCAAAGGCAAATAGGTGATGCGATACCCGTGCTTCTCAAGCTTCTTGCAGGTGTCGAGAACCGCTTTGTGCTCAGTGGCGGCGGTGATGATGTGGTTGCCTTTTTCGGCATACATCTCGGCTACGCCCTTAATGGCCAGGTTGTTCGATTCGGTAGCGCCGCTGGTGAAAATGATTTCTTTCGGGGAAGCGCCAATCAGGTCCGCTATCTGTTTACGCGCCTTGTCTACTGCCTGTTCCGCTACCCAGCCAAATTCATGATTTCGGCTGGCGGCATTTCCGAAGTACTCCGTGAAGTAAGGCAACATCGCGCTAAGGACGCGCTTGTCCATCTGCGTGGTCGCGTGATTATCAAGATAAATGGGCGTCTTCATTGCTTTCCCTTTAAGAATTTCTATAAAGCCTGATGCACCGGCGTTTGGGCTGCCCGATTCAGGCTGGGCACGTGCAACTGCGTCAAGGCCAGCCCGGCAGGCTCCGCGAGATCGGTGATTGTGAAGCTATTCAAGAGTTCGAGGATCGCTTCATGCACTCGCCGAAGAGGTTCCCGAACCGTACAACTATCGGACTGATCGCAAACGCCATGTTCTGTAAAACAGTGCGTCAGAATCACTGGCCCGTCGATCGCCCGAACCACCTCCAAAGCGCTGATTCGGCGCGGGTCCCGCGCCAGCTTGTAGCCGCCATGAGTGCCGGCAACCGACTGCAGAATCTTGGCTTTAGTGAGCATTTGCAGCACTTTAGCGAGCAGAGGGACCGGCAGATGGTAAGCGTCGGCGATGTCTTTGGTACTTGCGGTCGCACCTGGCACGCTCGCCAAATGTCGAAGGGCGATGAGACCGTAATCCGCTTTTTTGGTGAGCTTGAGCAATTGAATCAGGACGCTTTTAGTCCTGATTCGATGGTAGCTCCCCGGAAGCACCACGTCAAGCTTGGAATCGTTTTAGGCCAGTGGAGAGTGCGACAGCATTTCTCGCCAGGCAGGGAGCCGGTCCGGAACTGGTCAATGAGGGAATGAACGATAGCCGTGGACAGGGGCCATTTGGGTGAAGATCTTGGCTTTTAGCGAGATCCAGGGCGCGGTTGCGTTCGGCCTGGAGTTCGGTCAGTTCTTCTCGATGGTTCGGCGGATGCGCGTCTCATAAAGCGTAAGGAGCTGGAGGTTGTGGGACCCCTTCATCCAGTGATCTTCCGCGATGGAGATCGCGAGAGTCGGCCATTGTCCTCTCCAGAAACGGCTGGCAGCTTCCAAAACCGCCTAAAACAGTTCTGTTCCAAGCCGTACCCTCAAAAAGGCTCCGGGCGACTGATCTCTGACAACCGAATATCCCGTCCCGCCCCCTCGCAAACCCAAAGTGCGTTCCAGCACGGCTCTGAAATAACGTGGGGCGCCCTGGCTGACGCCGGCTTCAGCCGGAACGCTGGCGCTACCGCAGATTCGCGGGAAGCACGGAAGCCTCCGGCAGTTTCCCCGCCTTTGCCTCTGGAATTGAGATTTGATTTGCTTCGAGCGTCGCGCCGGTGGTCTGATCGATATTGATCCGCGCCAGTTTCCACGTCACCAAAGCCGAAAGTTCCGTTGCCGTGGCATTGTTCAGGTCTCGCAACTGCTGGGTCACGTTGTACGTCGTGGATTCCCCTGCGGTGAATTTCTTCTGCTCCGCATCGTAAAGTTTTTCCTGAAGAATCCGGCTTTGGGTCGCCGCGTCATACCGTGAACGCGCCTGGCCGATTGCAACCACCGCGTTCATCACATCCACCTGAATCTGATTGGCGTCTTTAGCGGCAGTAAGCTGCGATTGCCGCAAGGACAGTTGGTCAATACCGAAATCGGCCTGCGCCTGACGATTGTTGAGCGTGAATCTGCCGCCTCCGCCTACGCTTTCAGTAGGAAAGTTCTGCGCAAACAACTGTTCGAGCCCGGTCCCGATGCCGCCCACAAAACGAGGATCCGCCGTTCCCGTTCGGGTGACGTGAGGGACTCCCGCCAGCCCTGAACTGCTTCGGCTGCCCTGAACCTGCACGGTGGGCAGCAAGCCGTTCCGGGTTCCCAAAGCGCTGATTTCCGACGTCTTCAACCCGGCTTCCTCGGAGAGTAGATCCGGGCGGTTCGCCAGCGCTCTCTGCACCAGTTCCTTCGCCGGGGGAAGATCGTCCGTCGCCGGAATCGTAATGCGGTCGAGCGGAACGATGTGGGCCGCGGCTATTGCGGGGTCGCCGAGTCCTGTACGGCTGATCAGGTTCTTTAGCTGAACTTCCTGCTGATCGAGCGCGGCCTGTGAGTTAATCGCCGCCTCCTTCGCAATCGCGAGTTGATTCTGTGCCGTAAACACATCGAGCTGAGCGACCGAACCCAGTTCCAGGCGGCGCTGTGTCTCAGAGAGAAATTTCCCCGCCGTATCGAGAGCATTTTGCTTCGCCTTCAAATCCTCCAGATCGCCCACGAACGAGTAATAACTGTTCAGCACCGCGGAAACCGTCCGGGCCACCTGTGTGCGAAACGCGAGGTCAGAGGTGTTCAGGTTCATCCGCGCGATGGTGATGTTTCTGCCGCCCACGGCTGCGCCAAAGCCATTCAGCAAATTGTGCGTGAATCCAAACGCGAGACTCGGGGCAACGGAAGGGTTCAGCACGTCGGTCGGCGAATTTTCCCTCAAATACGAATCCCTGTACGTGACGGTGATAGCGCCGCCCGTGACGAAGCCCTCCTGATACGCGCCAAGATAGTTGCGGGCGTTCTGCACCAGCACCTGAGCGACGCTCTGCGTGGCATTTGACTGCGGGATACTCTTGTGGCTGAACGTGGTGGATTCCTGAATCGTCGGATCCAGCGTTTGCGTCACAGGGCCAATCTGAGTGACAGTGGCGTTTCCGGTCGCACGGACAACCCCGTTATTCCCGCCGTTTACGCCAGCGGACTGCTGGCTTCCGAGCACGCCTTGACCGGATGTGGTGGTGTTGGCCTGCGAAGCTCCGTTCGGCACGCCGGGAAGTGCGCCGCCCGCCTGACTACGCTCCAGACGCCACGCGAGAAGAATCGGGTTGTACCGCGCCACCTCTATGTCGATGTTGTCTTCCACTGCCAGCGCGACGGCGTTATGCGCCGTCAGATAAAGATTGCCTCCCCGCAGCAAATCCCCCACGCGCAGGGAATTGGAGAGCCGCACCGGAGGAATCCTGGCGGGAACGTAAGGCCGCTCGATGAAAATCCCTTTCGGGCGAATGGGCTGAATATCGAGTTCCTGCGACCATGCCGAGGGCATCAGAACGCAAAGCCCGGTCGCAATCGCGCGCTTCGCCCATGAGCAGCGCGCGGTCATTTTTTCACGACCTTTCCAACCATCGCGTCTTCGAGTGAGATGTGGTTCACTTCAAGGGTAGTGCCGAGAGCCTGATCAAGGGCAATGCGGGCATGGCTGAAGTTGGCCATCGCCTGCACCTCGGAACTCTGAGCGGAGGCAAGGTCACGCTGATCCTGCACTACCTGATACGCGGTCGACGCGCCCAGCTCGTACTTCCGCTTATCGCCGTCGAAAGTCTGCTGCGAGAGAACACGCGCCTGCACCGCGGCATCGTACCGGGCACGGGCCTGCTGAATCCCGATCACCGCGTTCTGCACATCCACCCGAACCTGATTGACTTGCTTTTGCAGCCCGAGTTCGTTTTGACGGAGTTCGATAACGCTGGTCACGTAGTCCGATTGAGCCGCGCGATTTCGCAGCGGAATGTTCAGCGAGAACCCGGCCGAGTAGTTCGGGTAATTACGCCTCAGAATCTGCCCAAGCGCGCTGCTGAAGCCGCCCGCAAAGACCGGAACATTGCCGGAGAGAACGGCGAATGGCGTAATATCGCCGCTAAGACCGTTGTTCGTAAGTTCCGCGAAAGCCTGCAGCGTGGGTTTCAATGAACTCTTAATTCCCACCAGGTTTATTTTGTTGCTTTCCAGATTGATGTGGTCGGTCTCTATTTCAACGCGGTTGCTCAGCGCCTGCTTCACCAGTTCGTCAATCGGCCGGAATTCATCCTTTGCCGGTATTTCGATCCTGTCGAGCGGAACGATATGCGTCTCGGCAAGATCCGATGTCGCGACACCCGCCCGGCTGATTACGTTCTTGAGAATGGTCTCCTGCTGCAATAAGTTCGTTTGCGAAATGAGCAGGTCCTGCTTGGCCGCGAAGAGTTGCGATTGCGCGCGGGTCACTTCGATATCTGCCAGAGTGCCGATCTGAACCTGCTTTTGATTGTTCTCAAATAACTGCTGCGCCGTCGCAACCTCGTCCTGCCGGGCCTTTACATCCTGATTGAAACTGACCAGATCCCAATAGATGTTCAGCGCGGCCGTCACCGTGGTCATTACCTGCTGCTTGAATTGCAGGTCCGTCACCTTAAGGTTATTCTTCTGCACCAGGATGTTGCGATTGTTAACGGCGCGACCGAATCCATTCATCAGGTTTTGCGTCACAGTGAGATCCACATTCGCGGATGTGTAAGGGTTCAGGCTGAAAAACGAGCTGTTGACCCGCTGATAGACGCTGGAGTAACTCAGAGTGCCGGTCAAACCGTAATGCGTGTTCTGCGTGTATGACGCCTGAAACGATCTTGTATCGAAAACCAGGGCCTGAACACCGCTAAGCACAGTGTTGCTTTGCGGGGTTGTGCTGTGGGCAAAGCTGGTGAAAGCGGTCAAAGAAGGGTCGAACGAAGGGATGGAAGGACCAAGCTGCGTAAGCACGCTGGAATTGACGCCTCCGCCGCTAACCGCCGGCGACCCGTTCGTGTTGATGCTGACGCCCGCCAGACTTACGCTCGTTGGCCCCGCCGCCACGCCCTGACCCACGCTCCGAAGCAAACCGCCACCCTCGGCGCGGCGCAGCACTTCGCGCGCCAGCAGCGGCCCGTAGCGCTGCACTTCAATGTCAATGTTATTTTCGAGCACCAGCGCGACCACATCCTGCGCCGTCAGGTAAAGGTTGCCGGCCTTGATCAGGCTGTCCAGCCGCGAACTATTGGCGAGATTTATCGGCGGCACATTGCGCGCGCGATACGGCCGGACTATCCAGGAGCCGCGATGTTCCGAGGGCGCATCGATTCTGATGGATGACTGCGCGCCGGCGGAGTTTACTGTCATAGCCACCGCCAAAAACAACGAAGCCAAACTGCGCAAACTCGTACGGCGATAATTGTGGGCGTTCATCTACTTAATACCTAACGGGAATTCCCGGCCTTTGGTTCAAAAATTGTTCCCGACGGAACCGGGCCGCACAGCTGGGCCGGAGACGGGCTTGGAGCTAAACACGATTCGGGTATTACGGGCGTGAGGCTTTGACGGTTTGCATCAATGCCATTATCCCTGAATGCTATAGTAGCCGTTTGTGACGTCGCAGCGCTCGTTTGTAGACCCGGAACCGGGCCACGTTCTCGATATTTTTCAACAGACTGGCGCGTACCTCACCGGCCATTTTCGCCTGACCAGCGGTTTGCACAGCCCCAATTACCTGCAATCGGCTATCGTCCTGCAATATCCTCAACATGCTGAGACGCTGGGAAGGGCGCTGGCGTCCCGGCTTTTCGAACTCGCGGGCGGAAAAAAGATCGATCTTGTCATCTCACCGGCGTTGGGCGGCCTCATCATCGGGCATGAGGTGGCGCGGTCAATGGGCGTGCGGTTTCTTTTCACGGAGCGCGATCCGGACCGGAAGATGTCCCTGCGCCGGGGCTTTACCCTGAATCCCGGCGACCGTGTTTTGGTGGTGGAAGACGTGATCACCACCGGGGGAAGCACTAAGGAAGTGATCGAAATAGTGCGGGCTGCCGGCGCGGTTGCGGTTGCCGCTGGTTCCATCATCGACCGCAGCGGCGGAGCGGTGGACCTGGGAATTCCCCGCGCGGCTCTCGAAACACTTCATGTAGTGGCGCATGAGCCCGACAATTGTCCCATGTGCCGGGCAGGCGAGCCGGTCGTGAAACCAGGCTCGCGTCCCTCGTAAGGTTTCGGTCGTGGCTCCTGAACCAGCAACTCCTTCCCGCAGAATTCGCATCACCCTTGCCTACGACGGGACAGAGTTTCATGGCTGGCAAATCCAGCCCGATCTGGCGACCGTCCAGGGCATTCTCGAAGACATTATCAGCGGCGTAGAGGGCAAGCCCGTCCATGTGGCGGGCTCTGGCAGGACCGACGCCGGCGTTCATGCCGAGGCTCAGGTCGCGGCATTTACGCTGGAAAATCCCATCCCCGTCGATAACCTTCGCCGCGCGGTCAATCGACTCCTGCCACCGGCGATTCGAATTACCGCGGCGGAAGAGACCCATTCCGAATTCCACCCGCGCTTCGATTCCATTGCGAAGACCTATCGGTACACAGTCTTTCGGGGCGAGACGTGCCCGCCTTTCAAGTGGCGGTACGTCCACTACCACCCTTATCCGCTCAACGAAGCCCGCATGGCGGAGGGCGCGAATGTCTTCGTGGGCACGCACAATTTCGCCAAATTTTCAGCGAAAGATGACCGCGCGGCCGGCAGTTCGAAGGTACGCACCATTTTCAGTTCGGATGTGCGGCGCGAGGGCGAACTACTTATCTATACGGTCCGCGGGAGCGGGTTTCTCAAGCACATGGTCCGCAACCTGATGGGCACTTTGATCGAGATGGGGCGGGGGAACCTAAGCCCTGCAAAAATCCCTTATAAATCAGGTAATACGGTTCCGGCCAAGGGCCTGACAATGGTCTCCGTGGAATACCCGCATGCTACCCTGAAGCCGTGAATTGCCTCTACGACATTGACCCCGGCCCGGACTCGCCGGAGATTGTTCGGATGATCGTTGAGATCCCTCAGCACTCCGCCAATAAATACGAGTACGACGGAAAGTTGGGCGTTTTCAGGCTTGACCGGGCGCTTTATTCGCCGCTCCATTATCCCGGCGACTACGGCTTCGTTCCGGGCACTTTGGCCGATGACAACGATCCACTGGATTGTCTCGTGCTGGTACAGCAACCGAGTTACCCGGGCGTCATGATTGAGGTTCGGCCAGTGGGCGTTCTGAACATGGTGGACAGTTCCGAGCGGGACCAGAAGATCCTTGCCGTTCCCACCCGGAACCCGCGCTACGACCAGATTCATACGATGGACCAGATCTTTCAGCACGTGCGCCGTGAGATCGAGCATTTCTTTTCCATTTACAAGGAACTGGAAGGCAAGGTCACCACGATGGATGGCTGGGGCGGCCCGCGAGAGGCCCGCAAGGCGATTACGGATTCGCGCCAGCGATATCTGGATTTGCACAAGCCGGACACCGCGACTCCCGCCGCTGTTTAATCCGACTAATTCTTTTGGTGGGCGCGGCAGGGCTCGAACCTGCAACCCTCAGCTTCGAAGGCTGATGCTCTATCCAATTGCGCTACGCGCCCAACCTTCACATTATTGCGCACCGGTTGCCCCCGCGTCGTCAGAGACCCGCGCGGTATCCTGATCGCGTGAAGAAAGCTCAGGAAATCGAGATCAAGATTGCCGTGGCCGATGTGCCAACGGCTCGCGCATCCCTCCGCGGCAAAGGCTTTCGCATTCATAAATCCCGCGTGTTCGAACAGAACCTGGTGCTTGATGACGAACACGGATCTGTCAAGGCGCGCAACCTTCTCCTCCGCCTCCGGACCGCGGGTAAAGTAATCACATGCACCTTTAAAGGCGAGGAAATTCCCGGTCGTCATAAGCGGCGCGAAGAGCGGGAGTTTCATCCGGATGATCTCGACGAGTGCCTCGCGGTATTCAGGGGAATCGGCTTCACGCCGGTCTACACATATGAGAAGTATCGGACCGAATTTCAGCGTCTGCAAAAAGACGGAAAACCGGATCCGGGCGTGGTCACACTCGACGAAACTCCCATCGGAGTGTTTCTCGAATTGGAAGGGCCCGCCCGCTGGATCGACCGAACCTCGAAGGAACTTGGATATGGCCGCAACGATTACATCACCGCCAGTTACAGCGCGCTATATGCGGAGTGGTGCAGGGAATATGGGATTGAATCGAAGGATATGCGGTTCAGTCGGTAACGCTTCCTTGTCACTGAACTTCTGGCTCAGCGCACTGGACTAGCGGATCTGCAATTGCACTAAATCGCTCTTGGGCTGTGCTTCCGCGGGGGCGGGAATCGTTTGCGGAGCGCGCCAAAAATCCATATATGACGTATAGTGAACGCACGCTACGGTGCAGCGCGGCGCGCAGCCCTTCTCGGTAATGAACTCGCGCTTTACATCTTCAACCGTGTAGTCCGCGATCGGCTTGGCCGGATATCCGCGTTGTTGCGAACAGTAATGCACAAGTCCGTCTTCGCAGACATACAAATATCGCGCGCCCGCCCGGCACTTCCACTTGTTCTCCACGCCACGAGCGATGTTGTCCTGAAAATAATTCAGGCGGGCATAGTTCTTCTTGCCCATATCGCGAACCTGAAGGAAGATCTGCTGCTCAGCGTCGGACAGCGGCTGCAGTTGGCCGTCGCCATCGTGAATGATACCGACGGTCGACGTAAAGCCCAATTCCACAGCGCGCTTCGCGACCGTGATCGCATCATTAGGATTATGAATGCCGCCGCCCACCACGGAGTTGATATTGACGTGAAAATCCGCGTGCTCGGAGAGTAATTCCAGGCGGCGATCGAGGGTTTTCAGGCTCTTCTTCGAGACATCGTCAGGCTTCACGTTGTCAATCGAAATCTGCATGTGATCGAGCCCGGCGCGGTTCAGGCGCTGAATCCGGTCCGCATTGAGCAGAAAGCCATTTGTGATCATGCCCGCGAGCGCGCCAGTGCCGCGGATATGGCTGATTAGCTCATCAAGGTCGTCATGAAGAAGAGGTTCGCCACCGCTGAATGAAATGATACTGGTTCCAAGCCGCGCCAGGTGGTCGATGCGGCGTTTCATTTCCTCTTTCGGAACGCCCTTCGAAAAATCGTCGTATTCGTTGCAGTAAGTACAGGAAAGATTGCAGCGGCGAATGGGAATAATGTGGGCTAAAACCGGGTGGCTGGTGGAGCGAACGCCGTCGAAAAGCATCCGGTACTCGCGCACGCGCCGGTGCGCGGCGAGCAGATTTCTCCGGATTTTGGTTCCCAGTGGCGGCATAGAGGCGAAACGACTATTACAACATACCGCCAACCAAACTGGCGCTCCGACGCACTCGCTGTTTGGATGCCGCGCACGGCAATTCGGTGACAACAAACGTCATCAACTACTCAGAATCCCGGTGTACCTCTTCCATGGAAAAAGCCGGCGCGCAAACCGCGATATATTCCGCTCCGTCCGCATCCGGCGTGCTGTAGCGCACCCACTCTCCGGCGTGTGTAATCACGGCCTGACCCGCCCGAACGTCGATGCAGCCGCCGCGATATTCCACGCGCACCAGACCCCTCAAAACTACGGTGTACTCCTCAAACGCCGGCGTTTGTCCTGGTTCAATCCACCCGCCGGGGCTGCGCATATGCGCAACGCTGACAGCTTCAGTGCCGGAATTGACGCGGCCCACGTACTCGTCAATGAGCTTTGGTTTGGTGCCCGCCGCCGCCACGCGCGTGGGCGATTCTATCAATTTCGGCGGGAAAGGGGTCGTCATTGTATCTAAACGGGCTCCTCCGGCATCATATCGTGTATAAGATTTTCCACTTGCCCCCGCGCCCCGTCCATGCATAAAATGGCATTTTGACAGGAGCGGTTCCCGAAGCGTTCAGCGCACCTTTTACTATGATTTCCGCCAGTTTGATGACTGCACCGGCCCATAGGGACGATTCCGATCCGTTAGCCCCTCAGCGCGAGGCGGCGTTTTTTTACGGGCTGTTCCTGCGAGGCCATTCCGTCGAGGCACTTCGGCAGGATATCGATATTCCGCGTCCTGTAATTGACAAATGGGCGAGGGCAAAAGACTACCAGGGCTCCTTTAGGGCCGATCTCGACCGGGTGTATCAGTACCGGAAACAAGTGCTCGCAATTTTCGAAGGTCTTGTGTCGAACGATCACGCGCGCGTCGAACTGATTCAATAAGCGCCGTCACCGGAGTTTCGCCGTACCCACCAGATCCGACACTCGCTCAACCCCTAGTTCCGGCAGCAAATCGCCGAGTTGACGGGCGACCTTCACAGGCGCCGAAGGGTCCAGGAAAGTCGCCGTTCCAACTTCCACCAGTGACGCGCCGGCAATCAGAAATTCCGCGGCATCCTCCCCGTTCGCAATTCCTCCGATCCCGATCACCGGTATCTTCACGGTCCCGGCCGCCTGCTGCACCATTCGCAGTGCGATTGGCTTGATGGCGGGGCCAGACAGCCCTCCATAGCCCGCGCCTATCCTCGCCCCGCGGGTTCGCGCATCAAGGGCGAGGGCGATGAAGGTATTGATGAGCGAAATTGCATCCGCGCCGCTCTGTTCGGCTACACGGGCGAACGGCTCGATAGCCGCCACGTTCGGGGACAGCTTGACTATCACTGGCAGGCGCGACAGCGCCTTCACCCGGCTCACCAGGTCGCCTAAGGCAGATTCGTCCACCCCGAAGGCCAGCCCGCCATGCTTCGTATTGGGGCAGGAGACGTTGAGTTCGTAGGCAGCCAGACCTTCGGTGTCGTTTAGAATCCGGACCACTTCCAGATAATCTTCCGATGCGTACCCGAACACATTTGCGATCACCGGCGTCCCGAACTTCCGAAGGAGTGGCAGTTTCTGCTGAGCGAAAGCTCTGACTCCGACATTTTGCAGGCCGACGGAGTTCAGCATCCCGGAACTCGCCTCCCACATGCGGGGTGCGGGGTTCCCCCTGATCGGTTCGCGGGAAAGTCCCTTGACCACGATGCCGCCCAGCGAACCCAGATCGACTACCTTTTCGAATTCAATCCCGTAGCCAAATGTCCCGGAAGCCGTCAGGACCGGATTGCGAAAATGAATCCCACAGATGGCAGTTTCGAGTTTCGGTTCGGATGCGGGTTTCAGCAAACTCATTCCCGTCAGGAGTTTAGCAGAAGTTCCGAAGTGCTACACTCTGGTTTCGAGCCTCCTGTTATGGAACCGGATATTCTCGGCCTTAGAATTTGGCGCACGAACAAAGGCATCTCGCTGGATGCCATTGCCGCGTCAACCAAGCTGAGCGTTAGTCAGCTTCACGCTATCGAGACGGGTGATTTTCGAAAATTGCCCGGCGGTATCTACACCACCAGCTATATAAAACAATACGCCAAAGCGATAGATTTTGATGCGCAGGAATTGCTGGCTGCGTACTATGAGTACTGCCAGACGGGCTCCAAAGAGGTCCGCACGGAAGGCCGGCGCGGCATGATAGGCCCTTTGCTTCAGCACTAGGAACTACGATTTGGGCGCCTTCACGGCTGCCTTCTTCGCGCTCGATGGCGGCGTCCCTTTAATCAGCTTGTCCAGTTCAGCCCGAATGTTCCCATCCTGATTCGCAAGGAACTTCTCATCTCCGATGTACTGGCCGCGAATCATCCCGGTCTTATCGATGAACACGAGAATCGGTACGAAGTAGGGCTCATCCGCCTTCAGCCCCAGGAACTGTCGCGCTGCCGCTTCGGTCGAGATGCCGCAGGGGAAATTCACTCCAAAGGCACGGTTGAACATTTGAATGTCCCTGGCCGCATCGGCATTGATTGTCGCTCCCAATACCTGCCCACCCTTGCCCTCATAATCCCGCGCGATGCCGGTCAGGACCTCTTTGGTCATTTTCTGGCAGTGCGGACAAGTGGTAAACATCAGAGCCAGGGCGACCGCCTTACCCCTGTAGGAACTCAGCAGCAGCTGTTTTCCATCGGGTGTCTGGATGACGAACTCAGGCGCTTTGCGGGGGACCGGTCCGGCCCCGATCATGGTGCCTGCAAACAGGCAGACAAGCAGAAGGAACGACGTTACGATGCGCATTTCAACAGTTATTCTATGCGATGCGCCCGCCCTGACACCAGTTTCCCTAATTCGGATACGGCAACGCAAAAAGATGGTTTGTAAAGGCCGGAACAGTCGCGGCGTCAAGCGGGGCGAGATTGGCGGCGTCGCATCAGGAAAGCCCCAATCGTAACCGAAAGCGCGAGGGCGAGCATCAGGCCATCGCGCGCCAGAGTTTTCGGACCCAGAGGTTCGCCGCTGCCAAAGCATCCGCAATCCACCTGCATGCCTAGCGCGTACGACCGTACCAGAACGGACAGGAAGACGGCGAGCATGACGCTGCCCGCGGCGGCGGACCAGCGCAGCCAAACGCCGGTAAGAATCACGATCCCTAAAATTAATTCAATCCACGGCAGCGTCCGCGCGAACAGCTCCAGCATGTTGTCGGGCACGATTTTCAGGGAATTGATGGAGACCGCGAACTGCAGCCAGGGTTCACGGAGTTTCAGGTATCCCGCCGCGATGAAGATGCAGGCCAGGACAATTTGCCCGGCCAACAGCAGCAGGCGCGGCCACCAGCGCTTGCTTTCCGTCATTGCTTAACCCTTGGCGAGCATCTGATCGAGATAGGTCTTCAGAATGCCGAAAGGGACGTTGCCGTCAATCTTCTGACGCTTGCCATTTTTCACAATCACCAGCGTCGGGGTCTGATTGAGATTGTCTTTATTGCCCATGGCGACATCCGCGGTGACGGTGTCGTCCAGATGACTGTCACCCTTCACAAGATCTCGCACCTTCGCCATGTCCGCCTGGGAAAGTACCTTCGCGACCGCGCCATCCACGTTGCCGTTCTGCGCCCAATCGGGCTGGGTCCTGAACAGCTGCCCGGCAACCACGTCGTACTTTCCGATTTGACCCGCCGCATTGGCGTAACGAGCGGCGAGCTTTGAGTACGGGTGCATGGGGAGCGGAAAATCGCGATGAAGCAGCTGCACCTTTCCGGTTGCCACGTACTGCGCTTCAAGCGGCGGCAACACGTCGAGATACATCATCCGGCAGGAAGGGCACTCGAAATCCGTGTAGAGCTCAAGCGTGACAGGCGCGGATGGCGACCCGGACAGCTTGTAGTTCTTCACAGCGGGCGGTGGCATTGTCGCCTTATGCTCAGGCACCGTCTTTTTGTGCGCGGCGGAAGGCGGTGGAGTTTGGGCAGTCAGAACCAGCATGGCCGACACAAGCCCGGCGGGGATAAGCAACTGTAAGGAACGCATCACTTTTATTATGACTCTCTATGATGGAGAAATGACAGATGCCGCGCTGCTCGACCATATTTCGAAACAGCCGCGTGGCCGCGCCAGCCTCAAACAGCTCTATAAAGATTTCCGGCTGCGGGGTGGCGACCGCGACCCACTCGAACGCGCCATCGAGCGCCTGGCGCAGAAGGGCGAGATCGTCGAGATCGGCCACGGGCACTATGCGCTGACGGCGAACAACCGCGAGTATGTCTCTGGACGCATCAGCATCCATCGCGATGGCTTCGGATTTCTCATACCCGACAAGCCTGTTGCCGGCATTCAGGGCGATATCTATCTGAGCAGGGATGCGGTTCGCGGCGCGATGCACGGGGATCGCGCGATTGTCCGGATCACTTACACAGGCGGGCGCGGTACGCCAGGCAAGGCGGAGGGCGAAATTCGCAAGATCCTCAAGCGCGCGCATCCTTCGGTGGTGGGTGAATTCCGGATTACAAAGCGCGGCTTGTGGGTGGTTCCTCATGATGAACGGCTGCGCGACTGGATTGAGATTCCGCTGGAATATGCGATACCTCCCGCGGAAGATCACCACGACCGCATCGGCGTGAAGACGATCGAAATTTGCGATCCCAGCCAACTGGATGGAATGATCGTCAACGCGGAGCTGCTGGAATACGGCGACGATGCCGATCAACCTGTGGGACGGATTATCGAAGTCCTCGGGAACCCGGATGACTTTGGGATTGATGTTGAAATTGTGATCCGTAAGCATCATCTGCCGAATCGCTTTCCGGACGATGTGATCGCGCAGGCGAAGGCGATTTCGGTTGAGATCTCACAAGGTGAGTTAAGCGGTCGCAGAGATTTTCGCGATCTGCCGATAGTTACGATCGATGGCGAAACGGCGCGCGACTTCGATGACGCTGTGCTTGTGGACAAGCTGCCGAACGGGCACTTCGCGCTTCAGGTGCATATCGCGGATGTCAGCCATTACATCCAGCCGGGCACGCCGATCGATCTCGAAGCACGGCTTCGCGGAACCAGTGTTTATTTCCCGGATCGCGCGGTGCCGATGCTGCCGTTCGAATTATCGACGAACATCTGTTCGCTCGTGCCGCATGAGGACAGGCTCGTGATGTCGGCGCTGATTGAGCTGGATCGTCAGGGTGAACCGGTTTCATTCGAGTTTTGCCGCGGGGTGATTCGCAGCGCCGAGCGCATGACGTATACGAACGTTCATCTGCTGCTGGAGGGAGATGCCGAACTTCGAAAACGTTATGAGCCGCTGGTGGAGCGGTTCGAAACGATGCGCGAACTTTCGGGAATTCTTTCGCGAAAACGTTACAAACGCGGATCGATCGATTTCGATCTGCCGGAACCCTTGATTGAGTTCGATGAATTTGGCGAGATGAAGGGGGTGCTGCGGGCGCCGCGGAATATCGCACACCGAATTATCGAGGAGTTCATGCTGACGGCGAACGAGGCCGTGGCCGCGCATCTGGAAGCAACGGGCCTGCCTTCGATTTACCGCACGCACGATCAGCCCGATCCGAAGCGGGTGATGGATTTTGAAGAAGTCGCGGCGCAATTCGGGTATTCACTGGGTGTGGGCGCGATTCCGGTATCGAAGCATCATTACAAGGAACGCAAGGCGCATGGCAGGGTGGAGCACAAGGAGGTGATTCTTCCCGCCGAGGTCAAAATCACCTCACGGGCTTATCAACGGCTAGTCGCGAAGATTGAGGGTAAAACCGAAGAGCGGATACTCAGCTATTTGATGTTGCGGTCGCTCAAGCAGGCTCGCTACAGCGTGGAGAATACCGGGCATTTTGCGCTTGCGGCATCGCATTACACGCACTTCACGTCGCCGATTCGCCGGTATCCGGATCTGATTGTCCACCGGTTGTTGGGGGCGGCGCTCAATGGTCAGACGTATTCGACTGAGAGCGATCTCAAGATGATCGCGGATAACTGTTCTCTCACGGAGAGACGCGCCGCCGAGGCGGAGCGCGAGCTTGTGGAGTGGAAGAAGGCGAAGTTCATGGAGGGTCGGGTGGGTGAGGAGTTCGACGGGATGATCATCAGCACCGCGCGGTATGGGGCTTTTGTGGAGCTTGCGGAATTCTTCGTGGAGGGGTTGGTACCGCTCGAGACCTTGCCGGGCGATCACTACATGTATCACGAGAATGTGAGAAAGCTGATTGGGCAACGGACGCGCCGGGAGTTTTCGATTGGGGATAAGGTGCGGGTGATTTTAGATCGGGTGGATCCGCTGGAGCGGAAGCTGCAGTTCGCGATTGTGGACCCGGTGGTTAAAAAGGTTCCGAAGAAAAAGACGGGGCGGAAGTCGAAAAGTCGATAGGGCTATGTACGCCAGTTTGGGCAATCGTGGCTGCGAGCGGAAGGGCGGCCGTACACACACAAATGCCCGGGCCCCATCGGCGCCCGGGCATTCGGAATAAGGCGCTGTAACGTCTTCTGTGTAAATTGTTTTTTGGTAGTTTAGCTTAAGGTTTCCAGATTTCGTTTTCCGGGATGACGTAGGGAGCCCGTAGGGCGACTGAAGTTATCCCGGAAAACGGCGG
>Ga0105240_10004260_pt1 | contig 21881 bp, 18 predicted proteins | sample KBSC54metaG_FD_80426 | JGI IMG/M metagenome (GOLD analysis project Ga0105240, IMG submission 80426) | Corn rhizosphere microbial communities from Kellogg Biological Station, Michigan, USA - KBS C5-4 metaG | ecosystem: Host-associated > Plants > Roots > Rhizosphere > Soil | place: Michigan, USA... | reverse complement strand
AGAAAGAGTCCCGCAAACGCGATCCCATACGCGAAAGCTTTCATAAGATCCCCCCTGTGCAACGGCATGGCCGCGCGCCCGCCATGGATATCATATGCGCGTGATCAGATCCAAACTCCTGACGGTGGGCGCGCTGCTGGCCGGTCTGGGCCAGACCGCGCTGGCGGCGGACCCGGGGGTCGCGGACCAGACCCTCGCGCCGGACACGGGGTTGGGCGGCGGCCGGCCATGGAAGCTCACACTCGCCGATTACCAGTACAGGCCGGGATTTCAACCTGCGCTGGCAGCGCAGCGACACCCACGCGTGGCTCGGCGCGTATACCGATCGCGTGTTCGGATCTCAGGGGCGCGCAGGTGTCGACACTTCCGTCGATCTCGGACACTCCGTCCAGCTCCAACCTTCGCTGCAGGTGGCGACTGAAGGATTCCTGGGCGGCAGCTTGAACGTGCAGGCGGGCGAGAGCTGGTTTGCGCTGGCGGGTATCGGCCGCACCAACCTCAAGCCCTATTTCAATCTGAATTTCGACCCCAATGACGCGCTCACGTTCGCCGCGGGTCATCACACCGCCGATGGTAGTGTTTACACGCTGTTCGTCGTCGCCGACGACCGCCTGCACACACACCAGAGAGACTGGCACTTCAACGTGCGCATTCCCGTGAGCGACATGCGCGCCTGGGCGAGCCCACGCGCATCTGACAGGCGCGCGCACGTGTGCTGGGCCGTTAGACGTGCGCCCGCTGCCGCGCTCGATCAGGTGACCAGCGCTCCTTGGGCTCGAGCCCAGGAGCGGCCCTTGTCCGCGAGCGACCAGAACGTGCGTGCCCAGTGAGCAGCAGCTCGGCCCATGCGGACAGTGCTCGTGATGTAGCCGTTCTCGGTGAGCCAATGACAAGCGCTGCGAGCCTCACCGGCGAGCAGTCCGAGCGCGTTCTCGAGCTCGCCGGATCGCAGCGGACGTTGCGTCATTCCCAACAGGCGCAGGATCCTTTCGTGAATCCCGGCCACGGATCGCGGGGCAAGCGGAGCGTCCGCTATTGCGCTGGGCGCGCGCAAGCTCGTCTGACCACTCGGTGGCGTGTCTTTCCTCATGCCCATCCTGATGACTCCTTTTCTGGTGAGCGCGCTACGGTACGCGTTCGCAAAGTCGATCGGCACCTGTCGCTGCAGACCGACTCGAGATCCGCCGCCGGACGCAGCAGCGGGAGGGGGATCACGAGCTGCGTCCGGCGGCGTTGCCTGGTACCCCGGAGGAACCATGCATTCGCGGCCGTGGAGGGGGCCACCGCCGCAGATTTCAGGGTTGCAATGCCCGTGCCAGCCGCTCGCGGGCTCCAGCGCGCGCTGAGCGCTGCAGTCCTCATTTCCCGGCGAGCGCCGATGGCGCAGCAAGAACGCGAATAGCACAACCACAGTGCAAGCTCCCCTTGAATCCGAAGAGATCGCCAGTGGGACGGACCTCGCGCCCCGGCGCTAAGTTCCGGCCGCCAACCTCTTTTTGCGTGTGACGTCCGGCTCGCGTCGCTGCTCGTATTCGCGCCACCGTCGCAGTTCAGGCTGCTCCGGGACGAGCGCCATCTGGTGACTAGAGCGCGCGCCGTGCAATGAAGAGCCCCAGGATCCCCTGGCCGGGGAACACTTCCAGGATGCGGGTCTTGGCGACCTTGTAGTGCTTGCCGCTCGTCAGCACATCGTCGAACAACACGACCACGGGCCGCAGCTCGCCGGCCAGCTGACGCGCATCGATGCTCGTCAGCGCCAGCAGGTGTTGGTATCCGAGGCGTCCGGCCGCGCTCGAATGATCGGCGCGCGTGCTTGCCGTCAGCCGCAACAACGGACGGATATCGGCGCGATACCCGGTGAAGGCGAGTCGCAGCGAGCGCTCCAGGCGATCGCAATATTCGGGGTGCCCGGGCTGCTTGGAGGTCGGGATGGGGACGAACGTGCAGCGAAGCTCAACCTCCTCGCGGGTGAACTGGCTGCGCAGCGCGGCGGCAACCTGGTTGATGGCGCGCGCCCGATGGCGCCGTAGCCGCTCACCGGTGCACTCGTGCGCGATTTGCGCAGGCGTGCGTTTGAAATTGGCGACGAGCTGGTTGGTCGCTCCGCCTCCCCACCCCACGCTTGCCTGGAGCTCGCCGAAGAACGCGCAGCGGTCCTCCCTGGTGAGGAAGGAATGTTCGCCGCGGTTCGCGTCGTCGATCCAGGTGAGCCGTGCGGGAAGTCCCGTCTGTATGGGCATACAGATGCCCGGCGGGAGAGCCGGACGGCGCCCGGGAATGGACGCCGTCCGATGAGATTATTGCTCAGGCCAGTGCGGTCTTGAACGTCGCGAGCTGCCGGCTCCAGGCTTTCTCCGCCTGGTCGTGGTTGTAGACCGACGCGTCGGTCGGACACCAGCCGTGCATGGTTCCCGTGTAGACCTCGATCTCCGCCTTCGCGTGGCCGTGTGCGTCATCAAACGCCTTGCGCAGCACGTCCTTCGCCTTCGGTTCGCGCATGTCGTCGTTCTCGGCGATGGCGAACAGGTACGAGCCGTTCATCTTCGGCACCAGCAGATGCGGGCTGTCGGGCTTGTCGGTGACCAGATTGCCACCGTGGAAGGAGCAGCCTCCCCCGACTCGATCCGGGAACGCCGCCGCGGTGCGCATCATCAGGGGGCCACCCATGCAGTAGCCCGTCGTACCCATTTTCCGCTTCTTGTCCACGGTGCTCTGGGTATCGAGCCAGCCGATGAAAGCCTTGGCATCCGTCTCCGTCGTCTGCACGTTGAGGCCGCCGGCAAGCGCAAACAGCGCCTTGCGCGTCTCCGGATCATTGAAATCCGGCTTCTCGGGAGCCGTCGGAGCGTGCTTGGCGCGATAGAAGGGGTTGATCACGAGCACCGAATAACCCGACTCGGCGAGCCGATCGCCCATCTTCTTGAAGGCGGGCCGCAGACCAAAGATGTCCGGCCACACGAGCACGCCCGCGCCCTTGCCCTTGGCCGGATGCACGAAGTAGGCATCGCACGTCCCGTCAGGAGTCTTGATGTCGACGTCGGACCCCTTCACCTCCACGGCGTTCGCAGCCGGTGACAACACGCTCGCCACACCGGCACCGACCGTCAGCGCCCCGAACTGTCGTCGCGACAGCGCCGCCGACTTCAGCCGATACTCGATCATGTCGTCCATCGAATCGTTGTCGCACATGGTTTCTCTCCGATAAGGTGACGAGCGGTCGCGGATCGTTGGGGCCCGACATGTTGCGCCCGGACGCGCGGGCGTCGCAAGCCTGCATTTGGCCGGCATTCCCGAGAAGCGCACCGTCGGACCAAGGGTTGGACAGCGCTGCGTACACGAGACGCCGAGCCGGCCTGGGCGGCCGTCAAACGCGCGAGATCGGCCTTGCAGCGAGTAACCTTGGCCGATGAATACGACCTCACACCTGCTGTCGGAGCGGCCACATGCCGATCGCGCGTTCGCCGGTCACCCCAAAGGGCTGGGCTACCTGTCGTTTGCGGAAGGCTGGGAGCGATTCTCGTACTACAGCATGCAGACGCTGCTGGTGCTGTACATGGTCCGCCAGTTGCTGCTACCGGGGCACATCGAGCACATCGCAGGATTTGCCCCGCTGCGCGCCGCTCTCGAGCAGGTCTACGGGGGACCGCTGTCCACCATTGAGCTCGCCTCCGCGATCTTCGGTCTATACGCCGGTCTGGTCTATCTGACACCCATCGCCGGGGGCGTGATCGCGGATCGCTGGATCGGCAAGACCTGGGCGGTCACGAGTGGCGCCGTCCTGATGACCGTGGGCCACTTCCTGATGGCGTTCGAGGTGTCGTTTCTCATCGCCCTCGCCTGCCTGCTGATCGGCGTCGGGCTCTTCAAGGGCAACATTGCCAGCCAGGTGGGCGAGCTGTACGCACCCGATGACATCCGGCGCGCGGATGCGTTCCAGATCTATTACATTTTCATCAATTCGGCCGTCATCGTCGCGCCGCTCATCTCCGGCACCTTGGGCGAGTCCTACGGCTGGCACTACGGCTTCGGTGCCGCCGGGGTCGGCATGGTCGTCTCGCTCGTCGTGTATCTGTCGGGGCGCAAGTGGCTCCCGGCGGAACGCGTACCGTCGCGCGTCACCGCGGCTCCAAAGAAGGCACTGACCCGTCGCGAGATCCGCGCGCTGATCGTGCTGTTGCTGCTCCTGCCGGTCCTGGCGATCGGCTCGGTAGGAAACATGGAGATCTACAACGCCTATCTGCTCTGGGTACCCAGTCACGTCGATCTCACCTTTTTCGGCCACACCATGCCTGCCACCTGGCTGGTCACGATCGATGCCGCGGCATCGCTGGCGTGTCTGGCGGGCGCGGTGGCCTTCTGGCGCGGCTGGTCGAAGCGTTACCAGGAACCCAGCGAGATCGTGAAAATCACCATCGGCATCGGTATCGCCGCCGTGGGCGTGCTGGCGCTCGTCGCGGCTGCGGTAAGCGCCGCCGCAGGACACAAAGCGAGCCCCGTCTGGATACTCCTGTTCGAGCTCCTCAACAGCATCGGGTTCGCCAACATGTTCCCCGTAGGGCTCGCTCTGTATGCGCGAGCTTCACCGGCGCGCCTGGCCGGCACCATGATGGGCGTTTACTACATACAGCTGTTCCTCGCCAACACTTTGGTCGGCTGGCTGGGTGGGCTCGTGGAGCGACTGCCCGGCCCGCAGTTCTGGCTGCTGCACGCGGCGCTCGAAGGTTGTGCCGCACTGTTGCTGGCAGCGACAGCCGGGGTGGTTGGGCGAGTGCTGGCGCCCAAGACCTACGACGCGGAAGGAGAGGCGGCCTGATCGATGAGCGCGCGCGTGAGATTCGGGTCCATCTTGTTCAGTAGGTTCAGCAGCACCAGAGTGTGCTGCGCCGCTTCGCGGAACACGAACTGTGTATCGACCATCCTGGGCTTCGAGATGGCGAACCCGCCGCCGTGGAAGAGGATCCGGCAGCGCTCGAAGGTACAGCTGACGAATTCGTTGTAGTCGAGCGTCACATCCATGTCCTTGAAGGTCTGATTCTCGAATTTCATCTGCCGGCCTCTGAGCTGCGGGGGCGACACTCTGTGGTATTCAGGCGTGCTGCGCAAATGTCGCGAGGGATTCGCTGTGTGCGCCAGCCCGCTGAGTGAGGCAGTCGCGAGCGACCGCGCCGGCCGGGACCCGGCGATGCCCATCCCGCACCCGCGGCGCGGCGTGCAGTCATCGGTAGAAGACGTGGCTGCCGATGGTGGCGATGACCTTCCGGCTCAGCGCTGAGGCTAGCGGTCGCGCATCTCCACGTTGTGCGCCTCGGGGCCCATGCTGACCAGGAGCGTAATGGCCACGCTCGCGGCAATCGCGACGCAAGCGAGCGCCAGACTGTAGTCGCCGGTCTTCTCGACGATCCACGCCTGCAAGGTGAGGTTGCTGGAAGCGACCAGATTGCCGAGCTGGTAGACGGTGCCCGGGAAGGTGCCGCGCGCCCCGGCCGGGGAGAGCTCGTTCAGGTGCACCGGGATGATGCTCCAACAACCCTGCACGAAAAGATTGATGAGGAACGCGCCGAGCGCCAGCAGCCCCAGTGTCGGCGAATACGCCCAGAGCCACACCGTTGCGAGCGCGAGCAACGCGGCCGCGATCATCGTGCGACGCCGGCCGAAGCGTTGCGAGAGGCTGCCGAACAGGAACGACCCGATCACGGCGCCAATGTTGTATGCGATCGCGATGCCGCTCACGATCGTTGGGCCGAGCCGGTGCTTTTCCTGCAGGAAGGTCGGATAGAAGTCCTGCGTCCCGTGGCTGAAAAAATTCATCGCGGTCATCAGCACGATGGCATAGAGCGTCAGCTTCCAGTGGCGCCTGAGGATCGCGAAGGTCGAGGATTGCGGATTGGGCGGGCGATCGAATACCGGGGACTCCGGCACCTTCGCACGCACATACGGAATCAGTATCAGGGCCGGCAGCAGCCCGACCATGAACATGCCCCGCCAGCCGATATGCACGTACAACAGCCCGAATACGATCGAGGCCAGCAGATACCCGCTCGCATAGCCGGACTGGAGCAGGCCCGAGACGATGCCGCGCGACTCCGGGCGGATCGTCTCCATCGCCAGGGATGAGCCGATTCCCCACACCCCGCCCATGCCGATGCCGAAGGCGGTGCGGATCAGCAGGAAGATGGACAGATTGGGAGCGAATGCCGTCGAGAAGCTCAGCAGCGAATACACGGCGATGTTGATCATGAGGATCGGCCGGCGCCCGTAGGTATCGGCCAGCCGGCCGAACACGAAGGCGCCGAGCGGCCGCGCCGCGAGCGTCAAGGTCACGGCGAGCGCCACGCCGCGGATGCTGGTGTTGAACTCAGCGGCGACATCCTTGAGGACGAAGACCAGCAGGAAGAAATCCAGCGCGTCCAGCGTCCATCCCAGATAGCTCGCCGTGACTGCATGCTTCTGGCGCGCAGTCCACCCCTTGAGAACTTCCAACATCGCGTGATTTTCCCGTCGGTCGCGCCAGGCCTACTCGGCGAACGGGACCAGGCGGGCGTAGGACTTGTCTATGTGATACCGCATCGCCGCTTCCGCCTCGCCGGGACTGCGCCGCCTGAGCGCATCCACCAGTCGCGCATGCTCGGCGAAGGCCTCTGTGGTGACCTCGCTGTGAAAGCGCAGGCGGAAGATGTGGAGGTGCGTGTGGAGGCGCGACAGCGCTTCTTCGATCAATCGATTCTTGCTCCCGCGCGCGATCCTGGCGTGCAGCTCGGAATCATCGTCTGCGAATCTGCCGTAGGTGGCGCGCGTTTCGCTCTCGGCCGGCTCCATCCGCCTGGCCAGCTCGCACAGCTCCTCGAGCTCCTGAGTGTCCATGCGCTCGGCGGCACATCGGGCCGCATAGGGCTCCAGCAGCAGCCGGATCTCGTAGAGCTGGTCGAATTCCTTGCGAGTGAGCTTCGGCGCCGTGCAATACCCGACGAACTGCTTCTTGGTCACGAGCCCAAGAGCTTCGAGCATGCTCAGCGCCTCGCGGATGGGGGTTTGCGACACGCCGAGCTCCCTCACCAGATTGCCGATGGGAATCCGCGTATCGGGCGGGATCCTGAGCGCCATGATGTCCGCCCGGATGATCTCGAACACTTCCTCGACGAAACCCTGGGTGCGCTTGATGCGCTTGGGAGGGGCGTCAGGGGCGTTTGCGATGGGGTCGGCCATTGGCTGGATAATATACGATATCAGCGCGACATCAGGGCCCCGCCGGCTGCCGCGGCGGGCCGGTAATGGAGCGTGGCGCATCCGCCGGCACACCTCCGGCCGGCCACTCGATCGGACCGTAATGAGGCAGCGGCCGGCCGTACTCGAAAGCGCCCAGATCGGGTGCACGGCCGGTGAAGCCGTCGGTGATGTTGGGCAGCACCATTCCCTTGTCGATCGCGGCCGAGCCGCGCCGCAGGGTGAAGTCGTAATCTTCCGGTTTGAGGAGGCGCTGCGGATCGTCGGGATCCGGCGGGCTCACCTTGCGGAACACCTTGTAGTCAACCAGCACGCTATGCCTGTCCTGGCCGGTCGCCTTGCGGTACGCGGCAAGAGTGGCGAATGGCCTCTTGAGCACCGCTCGAGTGAAGTCTGCCGCCTGCGCCAGGTCGGGCGAATTCCAGCCGAAACTGTCGGCGACGCCGGGGTTGGGCCGGAAGCCGTTGTAGTCGGAGGTGGAGTAGTTGGTGGAAGTCGAGAAGTTGAACACCGGCTCTTTCCAGTTGTCCCCTAGAACCAAGTTGTTGCGAAAATGGACGTTGCCGGCCGGACCCATCAGCAGCCCCTCGCCGATGAACGTGTTTTGATAGATCAGCAGCCCGGTGGGGGTATCGATGAGCTTCAGCGGCCCGCCCGAAGTGCCGCTGAAGGTGAGATTGCGGTAGAAATACAGCGGCCCGCCGAAGATCGGCTGGGCACTCAGGGCGCCGCCTGCCGAATTGACGCAGCGGTTGTTGAAGACGCGGATGTTCTGCGCTCCGCCGTCGGCCTCGATGCAATTGTCGGCCACGTTGTAGATGTCATTGTTGTAGAAATCGATGGCACTGGGGTTCCGGTCGGGGTCGCTGCTGGGCGTGCCATAGGTGGAGATATCGATGCCGTCATGCCAGTTGGCGACATAGTTGTAGGCCACCACGTGCCCCTGGCCATACACTTTGACGGCGTATTCCGAAGTGATGGGGGCGGGATAGCCCGGATATTTCGACCACACCTGGGGGCGGTAGTACCAGGCGAGCAGGCGCGTAGGATCGTGCCGGCCGATGAAGACATTGTCCGCGATGTAGAAATCCTTGGAACCGGCCCATTCGTCCTGCACCACGCGCCCGACATTCTCGGCACGCGAATGCACCAGGGTGAACCCGCTGGAGCCGGCGATGCTTTTCCACCCCAGCAGGAATGCGACCGCCGTGTTGCGCACCGTGATGCCGTCGAAGTAGTTGTAGTTCGCGGCCATCAGGTTGAAGAGGTTGAAATTGCCGTCGCCGTCGAAGATCACCTCGCCGTCGCCGGCCGCTTTGATGACGATCGGCTTGTCGGGCGTACCGCTGGCGGTGAGGAAATAGGTTCCATCGAACGGCGTGCCATAGGCGGCCGCCTTGGGATCGAAGCCGGAATAATCGTAGCGCGCGTCCTCATAGACACCGGCGTGCACCAGGATGGTGTCGCCAGGGTGCACGCGGGGCGGATAGGCGATGGAGTGATCGGACTCATCGGCACCCAGGTAATAGGCGCCCATCAGACTGTAGAAAGCCGGCTCCTGTACGGGCCCTTTATAGCCGGCCGGATACACGTGATAGACATGGCCGCCGGCGGCGGGAGCCGGCACCTTGCGCGTATGAACCGTCACGCTCTGCTCGGCGGTGCCGCTGACGCCGTCCGGATCGCTGAGCACGAAGCGGCATTCATAATCGGTGTCCGGCTCGAGATTGAGAATGCTGCCGGCAAACATGTTGGGCGCGGTGTAGTCGTAAATGGTGGTCGCGCGCACGCCATAGCGGCTGGGCCCCGGGGGATAGCCGGTGACGCGCTCGCCACCGATCCGCAGCATCGGCAGAGCTGACCGCCATTTGCTCTCGCCCGGCTTGCGATAAAACACCGCGACGGAGGCATTGCGGTTGTCATCCCCGGCGATGCGCCACTCGAAGCCCAGCGACAACAGCGTCGGCCGTTCCACCGTGACAGAACGCGCCGTCACGGCATTTTCCGCCGCGGCCAGCGCGGATGCCCCCATGAACGATAGCAGCAGCGGCAGGACCCTGAGGGCCAGCGACTTGTTCACCGTATCAATCTCCTCTCCAGGCCGCCGTTGGTCCGCCGCGGCTCACCCTACATGGTAAACCGGACTCCCAATCTGAAGGTCCGCCCCAGGACGTCATACAGCTGGGGATTGGTCTGCTCGGAAAAATAGGGCACCAGGCCGGCATAAGCCTCGGGCACGATCGGCGGAGCCCGGTTGAGCAGGTTCTGGACGTTCAGGAACACCTGGAAATCCGTCTTGCCCGCGCCCGGAAGGTCGTAGGTCAGCGAGCTGTCGAGGTAGAACGCTCCGGGCTGGTGGGCGTCGTCCACCGTCGGGTTTGTGAGCTGCTGTGCCGCCGTCCGTGTCGGGCAGTTGGCCGAGCACTCGAGGTAGGTGGGATCGATGACTCCCGAGCTTATCATCCGTCCCGTCAGCGAGACCGTGAACGGCTGGTTGGTGTAAGACACCGTCAGATGATGATTCCATCGAGGTACGGACGCGCCCACGACATCGACAGGCGGCGTGACCCGGTTGTCCGTAACGTTCTTGATGTAGTGCGTGCTCAAGTAGCGCAGGTCGATGTGCCCGAAGCTGCCGAGGTCGAACCGGTAGCTGCCCTCGAAGTCTATGCCGCTGGCCTTCTGCGAGGCCAGGTTGACGGGCGAGTTGACGATCGTATAGCTGGCGGGGACGGCCGAGAGTGTCGCCGGATTGGGAGTGATGAACGTGCAGAACTGTGAGAGCCCCTGGTAGCACAGATCAAAGGTCTGCTGCGATTGGATGGTGCCGATTGCCTGGTCGATATTGATCTGCCAGTAATCGACGGAGGCATTGAACCTGGGCAGGAACGTCGGCTGCAGCACCACGCCGACGCCGGTGCTGGTGGCCTTTTCCGGCTGCAGGTTGAGATTGCCGGCCTGCACGATGCGGTACAGAACCGACTGACTGCCGCGAAAATCATCCAGGATCTGGCCGGTGCCGCCGGCGCCGGTCTGGAACAGCTCACTCAGATTGGGCGCACGGATATCCCGGGAGCGGTTCGCACGGAAACGAATGTCCGGGGTGATATCCCACGTCGCGCCCAGTTTCCAGGTGGTGACGTAGCCCGACGTCGAGTAATCCGTGGCCCGCGCCGCCGCATCGATGTCGAGGTTCTTCACCAGGAAGACATCCTTGGCAACCGGCACGACGGTCTCGAGAGAGCCTTCCGTAACCGTGTAGCTGCCGCTGATCGGCGCGTAGTTGGCAGCGAACCACTGTCCTGAAAGAGCGTCTGCCGAGCCGCTGACAGCTTCGCGCCGGTGTTGCACGCCGGCTGCTACGGACACAGGTCCCGCCCAATCGGAGAAGGGCTCCCCGGAAAGCTGGGCGGAGTAGACATCCTGCGTGAGGCCCAGGAGTTGGGTCGGCACAGAAGGCTCGATGTAGTTGATGGCCGCCTGGCCATTCACGCCGCTTCCGAACAGATCGTAAGGCACACAGCCGTTGGTCGGAGCGGTGAGCGTCGAGCGGCAGACGATTGCGCCGGTCGTGGGGTCGCGCACCGCATCGATCGCGAGCATGTACCTCGTCCGGTTGCTCACGCCATAGGCGCGGAAGTCGCCATCCGTCTCGCCTCTTTGCACATAGGCACTCCAGGTCCACCCGGAGCCCAGAGCGTCGAACTTGCCGTTGGCGCCCACCACATAGCGCTTGGTGGTGCGATAAGTGTTGTTGTTCCAGTCAGGCAGGTCGCCATTGAGCGTTCCCATGTTGAACTGGGTGATGCCGAGCGCGTTCAACCGGGAAGCCACCGCGGCCGGAATGAAGGCGTTGTCGGACTTGACGGTCAGATTGCCGAAATAGAAATTCGGCTCGTTGTAGCCGATCGAATGAGTCCCCGCCCAGCTGAACTGGCCGAAGACGTTGATGTTGTCCGTAACGTCGTAGCTGAGGCGCGTGAAGATCCGCTGGCTCCTGATCTCGGGCGTGAGCGATTGGATGGTGTTGGAGGGGTTCGAGGCCCAATCGCCGCCCGAGGTGTAGGGATTGGAAACGATCGATCCGAGATGGAATGTGGTGGGCGTGCCGCCCGGGCCGAAGGCGGTGTTGGCCAGCGGCGTGTTGGTGATGATACCGCCCCAGGTCGCGGTGTAGAGCGAGGCCTCGCTGACGCGGATGTATTGGGGCTGTCCGTTCTGATTGGTCTTGGAGAAAGCCGGGTTGACGATGATCGCCACACCGCTGTTGTTCCAGTTGCGGGGAACGCCGCGAATGCCGTAGTCATCCGTGGCCTCGCCGCTCACGATGAAGTGACCGCGATCGCCGGCGAAACCAAAACCCTCGGTCAGGCCCACTTTCCAGTTCGGATCATCCCCATAGGTGGTGACGCCGCCGGACACGCTCACCTTGGTGCCGGTGAACTTCTTGTCGAGCACGAAATTGACCACGCCCGTCAACGCGTCCGAGCCATAAACGGCGGAAGCGCCGCCGGTGACGACGTCGACACGGCTGACGAGGTCCTGCGGAATATTGTTGATGTCGACCAGGCCGGTGGTGGTGGACCCGACCGACCGTTGACCGTCGATCAGCACCAGGGTTCGCGATGAGCCCAGGCTGCGCAGATTGAGGGTATTGAGCCCCGCCAGCCCGTTGCTGCTCTGGTGGTACTGGTTGGTCGGGGTCTGGCTGTTCTGGAATACGGGCGTGGTATTGAGGTAGTCCGCGATATTGTTGGTCGCGGAGGTTTGCAATTGATCCTGGCCGATGACGGTGAGGGGGGTCGGCGCGGCAAAGCCGTTCCTGACGATGTTCGTGCCGGTGATCACGACCTCCTCGGGCTGCCCCTGCTCGGTGCTCGCGTCCTGCTGGGGAGCTGCCTCCTGCCGGGCGGAGGTCTTCTGCGCCTCGGGGGTGGGCGCCTGCGCGAAGGCGAGCGGAGCAATGCCGGCCGCGGACAGTGCGAAAAGGGCTGTTGGCCGAAGAACGTTGGCGCGGAAATTGAACCGCCGTTCAGCGCTGCAAATGTCCGAGATCATCGCCTTCTCCTGCTCATTTCTTGTTGGATACGTCGGCCAGGGAAGGGATTGCCCCGTGGGTGAGGAATCGCCCAGGCGTCCCATACCGATCCCCGATATTTCGTATATCCTATATTTAATGCCCGTTCCCATGTCAAGCTCAGGGTGACTGCGACTGGCGGTGCTGCGGGACGAGCGGCCCCTCAGCCGTTGAATTTATTTATAAAACCAGGGCGGCGGCGTTACCCGGGCCGGACACTGGGGCCTGCTCGTCACGGACGTCGTCCGCCAGACCACGCGCCAATCAAATATAGGGCCTTGAGCTGGAACGCTGTTTGGGCGGCGCGCCGAGCTTTGATCTGTCAATGTGCGCGGGGGAGACCGGTGGCCGAGAGCGGGCGGACCGTTTCTGAGCGGCACCCGCTTGCGATACCGGCTTTTTCATATATCGTATATTTGTTAGGAACGGCGGTTTGCAATGAAGGAAAACGCGCGAACGATCAGCCATACGTTGCAGGCCGTGCTCGTCGCATACGGCGTCCCGGAGACCTTTGCCCGGATGCAGGGAGATCTGCTTTTGGAGGCGCAGATGCGAGGCTATGCATCGCACGGGCTGCTGCGCTTGCCGCGCATCATCGAACGGATCGTCAACGGTGTCACCTCGTCGACCTCCACCGGCAGGCATGAATGGATCGGGCATTCCTTTCTGCGCGTAGACGGCGAACGCGGGCTCGGCCCCGTCGTAGCCGTGAGCGCGCTGGATGCGCTCAAGGAGCGGGCTCGCCGCTCGGGTATCGCGCTCGGCGCGATCCGTAACAGCAACCACATCGGCATGCTGGCCTGGTACGGCGACTTCATCGCCCGCGAAGGCCTGATCCTGATCGCCTCCACGACGAGCGAAGCCCTGGTTCACCCCTGGGGCGGCCGGCGCGCGCTGATCGGCACCAATCCGCTCTGTATTGCCATCCCCGCAGCCCCTGAGCCGCTGGTGCTCGATATGGCGACGAGCCTCGTTTCGATGGGCAGGATCCACGACCATGCCAACCGCGGGGAGCCGATCCCGCAAGGATGGGCACTCGATGCGCAAGGCCGCCCCACCACCGACGCCGCTGCCGCGAAAGCCGGCGCCATCGCTCCTTTCGGCGGCGCCAAGGGCTACGCGCTCGGCCTCGCCCTCGAGCTACTCGTCACCAGTCTCGCAGGTTCGGCTATCGGCACGGCAGTCCGCGGCACACTCGATTCTGACACCGTCTGTAACAAGGGCGATTTGTTCATCGTGATCTCTCCCGGAGAGAGCGCGTCAGTGGCGGCGGCCATCCACGCCTACCTCGACGAGATCCGCGCCAGCGCGGCTGCAGGCACGGGCCAACTCGTCAGCGTTCCTGGCGACCGCTCGCACGAGGCGCGGGCGCGGAGCATCGCCGAAGGCGTCGAAGTGGATGACCTCCTCTGGAGCCAGATCCTCGCCCTGTTGCCTCCTTCCTCTGATCGCAAAGTGAGCAGTTCATGAGTCTGTTCGGCCTTCTGCGCCTACCCGCCTCGATCATCTTCGGCTCGGGGCAGCGCGCCGTCCTCGCAGCGACGACGGCCAGGCTGGGATCGCGTGCCCTGGTGTGCACTGACGCGCGGCTCGGACATGAGCCGGTATTCCACGATCTGCTGGCTGATCTGGCGCTCGCCGGCGTTACGACCAAAACCTTCGATCGCACCCAGCCGGATGTTCCCCTCCCCAGCCTCGATGACTGCCTGAGAGAAGTGGCCGGCTTCACACCGGATGTGGTGATCGGCATCGGCGGCGGCAGTTGCATGGATCTCGCCAAGACGGTCGCGCTGCTCATCACCCATGGCGGCCGGCCCGAGAGTTATTACGGCGAGAACAAGGTGCCGGGGCCGCTGCTCCCGGTCATCGCGCTTCCGACCACCGCCGGCACAGGTTCCGAAGTGACACCCGTCGCCGTGCTGAGCGATCCCGAGCGCCACTCGAAGGTGGGCATCTCGAGTCCCTATCTCACTCCCAAGGTCGCTATCTGCGATCCGGAGCTCACCCTCAGTTGCCCACCGGCAATCACCGCCGTTTCGGGGGCCGATGCGCTCACGCACGCAATCGAGTCCTTTACCGCTGCCGCCCGGGTCCCGACACCGCGGCTCTCAATCGACAATGTCTTCGTCGGCAAGAACGTGTTGTCGGACCAGTTCGCCCTGCTTGCCATTGTCAATGTCTGGAGCAGCCTGCATCGCGCCTATGCGGACGGCACGGATCTCGAGGCACGCGAGCGCATGATGCTCGCCGCCCTCGCCGCGGGCTGCGCGTTCGGCACGGCTGGCACGGCGGCCGCACACGCCATCCAATATCCAGTCGGTAATGACACCCACACCGCGCATGGCGCCGGAGTCGCCCTGCTGCTCCCTTACGTCATGGAGTACAACCGACTGGAGTGCGCCGGCGCCTATGCCGCCATCGCTCGCGCGGTCGGCCTCGACGCCCCCGGCAAGACCGACGAGCAGCTTTCCTTCGAGGTGATCGATGCCGTCGCGGCGCTCCTGGCTTCGATCGGTATCCCGCGCACCCTCGAGGAGCTGGGCCTCGCCCAGGACAGGCAGGATTGGACGGCCGAGAACGCGCTCGGCATCACCCGGCTCGTCAACAACAACCCGCGCAAGCTCGATCTTGCCGCGATGCGCCGCATCACCCGCGCCGCCTTTTCCGGCGATCGCCTGTCGTTGCGCGCCTGACTCCGGACGCCTCAACGAACCACGCTTTCACGCTAGCATGCTTCCTCGGACGCCTCAATGAACAACGCCTTCACCCTTCCCGCTGACCTCGCTCAGCACGCTCCGCCGATCCCGACCGACCTGCTCATTGGCACCAGCTGGCGCGAAGCCGTTGACAAGAGGCGCTTCAACGTCGAGGACCCCTCGACCGGCAGGTCGCTGACGTCCGTCGCGGATGGCACTGTGGAGGATGGCATCGCCGCAGTGGCGGCCGCGGAAGCCGCGGCTGGCGGCTGGGCGAGTACGCCGGCGCGCGTCCGTTCCGAGATCCTCCGCAAGTGCTACGAGCGGATTGTCGCCAACGTGGAGTGGCTCAGCAGTCTCATCTCACTCGAGAACGGAAAGACCCTCGCGGACGCGCGCTCAGAGGTGCTTTACGCCGCCGAATTCTTCCGTTGGTATGCGGAAGAGGCGACGCGCGTGCTGGGCGAATTCGCGACCGCGCCGAGCGGCGCCAACCACATCGTCGTTCGCTATCAGCCGATTGGAATATCGCTGTTGGTGACGCCCTGGAACTTCCCGGCGGCGATGGCCACCCGCAAGATCGCCCCCGCGCTCGCGGCAGGCTGCACGGTCATCCTGAAGCCCGCGGCCGAAACTCCGCTCACCGCTCTGGCAGTGGCCCAGATCATGCGGGAGGCGGGACTGCCTGCTGGCGTTCTCAACGTCGTCACCACCGCCGCGGCCGGACCGGTGTGCGATGCCATCCTGCACGATCCGCGCGTCCGCAAGGTGTCGTTTACCGGGTCCACACCGGTTGGGCGCATTCTGCTGCGCGAGGCGGCAGATCAGGTGCTCTCCAGCTCGATGGAGCTGGGTGGCAACGCTCCCTTCCTGGTGTTCGAGGATGCCGACCTGGCGCAGGCCCTCGACGGCGCCATGATCGCGAAGATGCGCAATGGCGGTGAGGCGTGCACCGCCGCCAATCGCTTCTACGTCCAGCGCAGAGTGTATGACACTTTCGCCGCGGGACTCGTGGAGAGAATGAGCCAGATCAAGGTCGGTGTCGGCTACGACCCCGATTCGACGCTGGGCCCGATGATCAACCAGCGCGCAGTCGAGAAGGTCCACGCTCTCGTGGAAGACGCGCTCTCCAAGGGCGCACAACGGCTGCTCGGGGGCCAGAGACTCGACCGGCCCGGCTACTACTATCCGCCCACCGTGCTGAGTCACATACCGGCAAATGCACAGCTGCTCAGGGAAGAGATCTTCGGACCAGTCGTGGCGCTGCAACCCTTCGACACCGATGAAGAGGCCATCGCCAACGCCAACAACACCGAGCTCGGCCTTGCGGCATACGTCTACACCAGAGACCTGAAACGCGGCTTCCGCGTCTGCGAGCGGATCGAGACGGGCATGATCGGACTCAACCGCGGCATGGTATCCGACCCGGCCGCGCCGTTCGGGGGCATGAAGCAGAGCGGGCTCGGCCGCGAGGGCTCGCACCACGGGCTCATCGAATTCTGTGAGGCGAAGTATGTCGCGGTGAGCTGGTGAGGGCGGCAGGGCACTCCGCTGCAGCCGCCGCACAGGGTCTTAGGCGCCGCTCACCGGCTTGCACCGCAGGTATCGCGATCGATGCTGAGCGTTCCTATCGGACTGCCATCCAAGCCGCGGTACTCCAGCACGACCACGACACCCTGGTCGATCAGGGGTCGCAATTCGGAGTTCGTGCAGCTGGCATCCTTGATCACCGGAGTCAGCTTCGCCTGGAATGTCGTGCTGTCGATACCGTTCGCTTTGGCGTTCACGAGCGTGTATGTGGAGGTCAGCTTGAGCCCGGGGCCGACCCTTGCGCCATCCAAGCGCGTATTCTCGTCGATGGCCGCCGGGGCAGCCTGGTTGGCCTGCCCGGCGATCTGGTGGAGCTGCCTGAGCAACTGGATCGATTGCGCGGGTGTCGGGCTACCGGGCTTGCCTGTCTGAGGCTCTTTCACACCACACGCGGTCAATGCCGCGAACACGATTCCCAGATACGCCGCCGGTTTTGTGTGTTGCACGCGAGTTTCTCCTGGACCGCTTCAGATCAGGTCTCTGCGCAGGGATGCGAGCGGCAAAAACCGGGCCCCGCAGAGCGCACGAGCCTCCCGACAGCACGGCGGCGCCGCCACAGCAGGTGTAAGTAATTGATTTGCCGCGCCCGCACAGATCCGAGCTCCCGACCCCCTGGTTCGCAGCGCCGGGAATGATCCCCCGGCACTGCCGAACCGTCGCGCGAGGACGATGACTATGGTGGCGATTACTCCAGCTCGGCCGCGGAATCCACATAGCGCAAGCCAGCCTTCTCCAGTGGCGCGCGCAAGTTGTACAAATCGAGGCTGAGCTCGCCGGCTGCAAGGCGCCTGCGTTTTTCCGCTTCGTTCGCGACCCGCGCACGGCTCGCTTGCAGTACTTCACCCGCCGGGGCTCGCGGAACGATCACGACTCCATCGTCATCGGCGACCACCACATCGCCGGCATTCACCAGCATTCCTGCGCAGACGATCGGCACGTTCACCGCGCCCACGGTCGCCTTCACCGTGCCTTGCGCCGACACCGCCTTGCTCCAGACCGGAAATTTCATCTCGGTGAGATCGCGTACGTCGCGACAGCCGGCGTCGATCACGAGACCGACCGCACCGCGGGCACGAAAAGAGGTCGCGAGGAGATCGCCGAAATACCCATCCGTCGATGGACCGCTGATGGCCGCGACGACGATGTCTCCCGGTTTCACCAGTTCGGCCGCAACGTGCAACATCCAGTTGTCTCCCGGATGGAGCAGCACGGTGACCGCGCTCGCGCCGAGCCGCGCGCCGGGATAAATCGGCCGCATGTACGCCTGCAGCAAGCCGGTGCGGCCCTGAGCCTCGTGGACCGTCGCAACACCAAGCTCGCCGAGTGCGTGGACCGTGGATTCATCCGCCCGTTCGATGTTTCTGACGGCGACATTTCTCATCATCAGCGCGCTCCGATTCATGATATACGGTCAATTCCGCTGGCCTCGCCTGGCGTGCACCAGTGGCATTTATCCGGGTACGGTAGCATTATTCACGCACTCCATTTCGATCCCATTTTTCGCAATGACGACCTCGCCTCACACGACCGCGCAAATGCTGTGAGAAAATGAAAAACACCGGGAAAGATCCAACCGCCAGCACCGTGACTCAGGGAGAGCAGACACTCAAAAAACTACTGCTGACGCGCTTCAGCATGCGACAGCTGGCGGCTTACATCGCCGTGTACGACTATCGCAATATCCAGGCTGCCGCCCACGATCTCTATCTGGACCATTCGACGGTGTCCAAGAGCATCTCCGAGATCGAAGCCGCTCTGAACATGAAGCTGTTCGTCCGGCACACGCGCGGCGTCACACCGACGGCCGCCGCGGATGTTTTCTACCGGCATTCCAAGCAGATCGCCAATCAGTGCACCCGGACCGCCGCCGAGCTTGCCCGCATCACCACCGGCGCGGCCAAACACGTCGTGATCGGCTGCGTCTCCTATCTCGACACCATCGCCATCAAGGCCGTGTCACGCTTCAAGTTGCAGCATGACGGCAAGCTGGTCGTGCGATTGTTGTTCGGCCATACCGGCGATCTGCACAGGCGCCTCAAGCTCGATGAGATCGACCTCGTGATCTGCCGCCTGGGCACGCACGCGGAACAACCCGATATCCATGCGGAAACGGTCTACGACGTCGGTGACATCGTGGTCGTCAGGCCCGATCACCCGTGCGCCAGCCAGCCGGACATCACACTGGAGAAACTGCTCGAATACCCCTGGATTCTTCCGCCGCCCAACAATCCGTTCAGAAGCTATCTCGAGTCGATGTTCCACCAGGAAGGCCTGCCGCTGCCGAGCGACGTGTTCGAGATCGCATCGACTTTCGCCGCCCGCGGCATTCTGCTCGACAATGCCAATGTCGTGTGCACGCTGCCGTCCAAGAGCATTTCCAGCGATCTTCGCCAAGGCTCCCTGCTGCAGCTGAACCTGCCGATCAAACTGAGCCAGCCGCCGGTCGGCGTGCTGCACAGACGCAGCCTGGCGATGGACCCGTACGCCGAGAGCCTGATCCTCTCGCTACGCGAGACGGCCGACGAGCCCTAGCCGGTTGGCAAGCATCGCCCGCGGACAGCGGCTGCCTCCCCCCCGGCAGGAGCTGCGACTCTTGCCGGCCGCTGCGTGCCGCCGCCGTTCGCCCCGGAGCCTCAACAGGCTCGGGGCGCGAGCCGCTCAGATCTTGAACAGCTTGCGGGCATTGTTAGCGAGGATGCTGGCCTTGTCTTCCTCCGACAGCCATTCGATCGCGCGGATCTGCGGCACGATGTCATCGAAAGTGCAGCCGGTATCCGGGTTGACCGCCGATCCCACGCCAGGGCACTCGGCTCCATACAACACGTGCTCGACACCGACCGTCTTGATCAGCAGCTCGAGCGCGTCCTTGGTGTAGAGAACGGTGTCGTAGTAGAGCCTGCGCATGCGATCGCGAAACCGGCCGTGCTTGTTGCGCACTGAGGCCGAATCGAACCGCCCGAGCTGATACGGGATGGCGCCACCGCCGTGCGAGATGAGCACCTTGAGCTTCGGAAAATCCTCGAGCACCGAGGAGTTCACCAGCCCGTAGACAGCCGTCGTCTCTTCGTTGATGAAGTGCAGCGTATACGGCTCGCGCTCCGGCTCGCGCGAACCGGTCGCATGCACGTGCGCGACCACGTCCAGCTCCACCAGCTTCTCGTATAGCGGATACCAGTACGGATCGCCGAGCGGTGGCGACTTGACGCCGCCGTTCTCGCCGGGATCGGGGTTCAACACCACGCCCTTGAACCCCAGCTTCTTCACGCACCGCGTCAATTCCTCGAAGGTGGCCTCGATCGGTACGCCGGGCATCTGCGGCAAGCCGCCAATGCCATGGAACTTGTCCGGCATCAGCTCGCAGCTGCGACGAATCAGATCATTCGTGACCGCGGTCCAGCCGTGCACGATCTTCGCCGGCTTTTCCGAGTGCATCATCTGGAACGGACGCGGTGAGATGAACTGCACGTCGATCTGGCATTTCTGCATGTGATCCAGATGGCCCACGGGCGCCATCTCTTTCGCATTCCAGGCCGCCAGAATTTCCTGATCGGACAGTGTCAAGCCGCCGTTGTGGCTGCCTCGATGTGAAACCAGGCCCGCCTTGTAGGCCCAATAGGCCTTCGGCCCTGACACATGTGCGTGACAATCGATGATCATGGTGCCCCGTACGCCATAGCCAAATACTCACCGCAACGATTCATTCCCGATCTCCTTGAGCGATCACATCTTGTGATCGCGAACGCAGACGCTTTCCTTCAGGTCGTAACCGGGCTGGCGCACCAGCGTAAAACGGGTGCTCCAGGGGTGCGAGAAGGTCTCCGGATCCGTGATGGTCAACTCGCCGTTGATCCGGTCAGGACCCTCGAGGGTATAACGCTCCTGGACCCGCAGCTTTTCACTGTGCGGCAGGCCGGAGTAATCCAACCAGGTCTTGTCGTTCTGGCCGATCGTGTCGATCACCAGCGTCTTGCCGTCCCAGTGCCCGGACGAATAGCCCAGCCAGTGCGGATCCAGGTCGTCATCCCACTTCGGCAGGGGGTGGCGCAGGCTGATGATGCGGAACGTGTGGTTGGTCTCATAGACCAGATTCACCCGGTCCTTGTCCTGCCCGATCAGCATCGGATAGGGCGCGTAGATGATGCGCGGCACGCCCTGTATCCAGCAGTTGGCGATGGGATCGCTCTTGGGATTCGCCTTCAGCGCCGCCTGATTCGCGGCGTATTTGGCCTTGGCCGCCGGCAGCAGCGGCGGCTCTTTGCCGTCAGTGGTCTTGAGAGCGCGGATCGGCGTCGCCATGGCCCACTTGCCGGTGAAATCAGGGGTGCCCGGATCGGGACGCTCCGCGGCCGGCAGGTACGCAAACGGATCGGAGTCGGCGGCGCTGACACCACTGGCCAGAATCGCCGCGACCGCGGCGAACAACACAGGTCTGAGCATGAATTTCATTTGATGATCACCCTACCGTCCGAGGTCGTCTCGACGTTACGATTGTTTTCTTCGCAGGAATACTCGGTGATGCCTTCCGAGCCCACCTTGGCCGCCATGTCGGAGCGAAACGGCCAGTAGCGCGCCACCGTGAACGGCTTGGTGAAGTGCTCCGGGTCGTCGATGGTGATATGGACGACGAGATCGGTGTACCCCTGCGAGGTTTTCTCCTTCTGGAAGCGCTCCGTGACTTTCAGCTTGGTGCCGTGCGAAGAGTGGAAGTCCAGCGGCGTCTTGTCGTTGAAATGGGAAGTCTCCACGACCAGGGTATTCCCCTCCCAATGGCCCACCGAATAGCCCAGGAAGCTTTGCGGCGTATCCTTCGGCGCCTCCTTGCGGTCCATGTGAATCAGGCGCACGTTGTGATTGACCTCGTGCAACATCAGGATTTCGCCCGGGAGGTACACGAAGCGCATGGGGTAAGGCGCGAAACTCAAGCGCGGGACACCGTGCGGAAAGCATTGGCTGGCTGCGTCGGTGAGCACGGCACCGTGCTTCTCGGCGTCGATCAGCTGCTGCGTCCTCTTGGCCTCTTCGGGGGTGAAGGGCGCCGCCTCGCCGTTTTCCTGCAGCAAGTTGATGTTGCCGCCGGGTAACTGCCACAGGCCCGTGAAATCACGCGGGTCCGCCGGCGGAGGCGTAGGCTCCCACGCCTTGCGCTGCGGCCCATTGCCGCCGCGCCGCCTGGCGAGCCACTGCGCGGCAGTCATCGGAGTCGAGCGCCCCTTGTTGTCCAGGTCGAGCTGCGCCTGCTCGGCCGGTGTCAGCGTGGTTCTGGGCGGCGGGATTTCCTGTGCGACCACGGTAGACGT
>Ga0105240_10004259_pt1 | contig 21881 bp, 16 predicted proteins | sample KBSC54metaG_FD_80426 | JGI IMG/M metagenome (GOLD analysis project Ga0105240, IMG submission 80426) | Corn rhizosphere microbial communities from Kellogg Biological Station, Michigan, USA - KBS C5-4 metaG | ecosystem: Host-associated > Plants > Roots > Rhizosphere > Soil | place: Michigan, USA... | reverse complement strand
GCCAACGCTCTGGCGCGCGTACCGGGCGGGCTCGCGGAGGCCATCGCCGAATACCAGACGGCGCTGCGGCAGAATCCTGGAAATGCAGAGGTCCATTACAACCTGGCAAATGCGCTCTCCGGCATACCGGGTCGTGTCGCCGAGGCAATTGCCGAATACCGGGCGGCGGTTCGGATTCAACCCGATCACGCGGACGCTCACAATAATCTGGGAAATGCGCTGGCCGGCATCCCCGGCGAGTTACCGCAAGCGATTGCGGAGTACCAAGCGGCACTGCGGATTCAACCCGCTATGGCGGCTGCGCACGTCAATCTGGGAAACGCGCTGTTCGGCATGCCCGGCAGGCTGCCCGATGCGATCGACGAGTACCAAGCGGCGCTGCGACTTCGACCGGATAATGCGGAAGCGCACAACAACCTGGGAATCGCGCTGGCAGGCATGCCTGGCCGCATGGCGGACGCGGTCGTCGAATTTCAAGCGGCGGTACGGAGCGCTCCCGATTGGGTTGAAGCGCATACCAGCCTGGCGAAAGCGTTGTCACTGACCCCGGGCCGGCGAGCCGAGGCGGTGGCGGAATACGAAGCGGCACTGCGGCTCAGACCCGATCCCGAGATCAGCGAGGCTTTGAAGAGATTGCTAGAGGCCCGACGGGAGTGATTCAGGCTGCGAAATGCCGGACCATGCGCGCCTGGACAGACGACGCTGCGAGCACGTCTATTTACCTGAGCGGGGAAACGGATACGAGCGCTTCCCGCGCCAAGCGGCGGACGCCGGGCCGGACGTCGTGTTCGGCGACCCAAGTCAGAATCTCCGCGGTGTGCGGCGAGGCGTCGGGATGTTGGCGCAGTAGATTGACCGCATCGCTCCGCACGTAATCGGCGGGATTTTCACGGGCCGCGCGTACGAGTGCCTCGCCGATCAGCGGCGGCAACGGCCGGCGAAAACTACTGGCGAAAACGGCGGCCGCGCAGACGCTTGGGTCGGGGTCGGACGCAATGGCAATCGAGAGCAGGCGATCGACGTCGGGACCGGCGGCCAGCCGGAGTCCGCGAGCCGCCGCGGCCCGGACCGGCGCACGGCTATCACGCAAAGCTGCCTCGATCACGGGCACGATTGTTGGCCCGACGCTGTTGCCCATGGCGGCGAGCAGATCCGTAAGTTCCGGGACCTCGCGGGTTTTGCGATAGCGTGCGATCAGCGATGCATCGATGTTGTCGGCTTCTTCCGGGTACTCCGCGCGTCCCGCACGCGCGAGAGCACCGCTCACCATTCGCGCCGCGGATCTGACCTGGACATCGCTATCATCGAGGAGAACGGATGGAATGCGCATCGCCTCCGGACGAGGCTGTTGCACGCGAATGAGCGCAATCAAGGCGTCCATGCGCGCTGGCCGGGCAAACAAGGGGTCCCGTGCGACACCGGCGAGCGCTTCCACGGCGGCCGGCGATCCGGCGGACGCGAGCGCATCCGTAATCAGCTTGCAGCCGCCGTTCTTCCGCAATAGCTCGACGGCTGCCGTAGCCGATTCGGACCGACGGCGGAATAGCGCTGTCAGACGGTCCGGCAATGCAGGATCGCTCTCCTTCGCCAGTGCGGCTGCGAGCAGCGAGGCAGTACCCCGGCCTTCCAGCAGACGGGTGTCGCGCTGGGCGCGCGACTGTGCCGGATCAGGTTGGTAGGTCACGATGGGCGAACTCACCAGATCCGGAAGGGCGCGTGCGAGACTCCCGATCAGTTCCGGCGCCGAACTTCCGCGGAGGCCGGACAAGTGAGTCTCGGTGGTGGCGGCGAGCTGTCCCACGTCGGCGGCAGGCATTCCCATGCGCACTCGATCGGTCCCGTCGAAAGTCAGGATCCCGCCGTCGGCGTCGAGTGAAAATCGAAACTCCGAGGGGTCCATATCGATATGAATTCTGTTGGCGGGACCGCCCGCCGCACCGTCCGTGTCGACATACTTCAACTTTCGCTTCACGACCACGAGCGGTTCCGTCCGGTTGTAAATGGCCAGATAACTCCCGGCGCCATCGCGCTCGATCGTCCTCCAGACTGCCTCGCTGCGATCTGGACAGACGAGTTGAGCTTCCGTCGCGATCATTTGGAGCAGGTTGCGATCGCTCGGGCTGACGTCTTTGAAAAAATGGACCGCAAGCAACGCGCCATCGTTCCGATAGGTCGCCCAAAAACGCCGGGAAAGACGTTGCTGCGTCTGTTCGACCGCGCCTGCCGGCACGCTGGCGGCGCCTCCCGTGAGGCGCGCGTTCGCGAGCTCGAGCGCGGCATCGTACTCGCCGGCGCGCACCGCGGTGATGGTAGAAATCCAGTCGCCGGTGAGATCGATCGCGACGGGCTTCTGAATTCCCGGTTGATCGAGCCGCACCCGGAAATGTAGAGACCAGCACCGTTGTTCGCCTGGCGTAGGTCCGGTCCCTGCGTGGCTGAGTGCGGGTGCGGATATCAGGATGACCGCCGCAATGGCGGCGGTCATCCTCAGTTTGGCGGTTCCGAGATTTGCGGTGGTCATGACCGATTCCTCATCAGTTGATCGGGGCGAGTGTCACGGTCACGGTGGTGCTGCCGGAAGCGGCTCCAGCCGGGGTCGGGGTTGTCGTCATCGTGATTTGGTACGTGCCGTGGCCTGTAGGAGTCCACAGTGCGAGTGAATATGGAAAAGAGAACTCGGACGGATCGCTGGCCAGAATCGTGGTGGTCGGCCCAGGACTTGTCAGGGTAGCGGGACCAGTTACCGTCCAGGTGGTGGAGGTCGGTTGGGCATCGCCGACAATGAGGCCGGTCAGCGTGTAGGTACCAGCAGGGTCGGGCTGAATGGTCAACGCGTTGGTGCAGAAGTCAGTGCAGAATGTGTAGATCTGACCGCCGCCGCCGAGAATAGGACCCGACGTGGGAAGTTGTATCTGCTGGATGTACACGCCGGGCGGTAGCGGAGTAACGGTGACGGCAATCGGTGTGGCCGCCGCGGCCTCCACGATTGCGTGATTGAACGCGTCGGTATAGGTAACGGTCGCGCTCATGTTGATGGTCGCCGGCCCGGCATCGGCGAATTGCACCGTTACGTTGCAACCCGTGTTGCCTGATGCGGGGATAAACGCGCCACCGGCACTCAAGGACCAGGTAAGATTGCTGCACGGAACGTTCCCGCCGTTCCCGGACGCCTGCCCTGTAAATGTGTAGGGAGTGCTAGCTCGCAGGGTGGCCCCCGGAGCCGGGGAAGTAATCGTCGCATTCAGGGGCGCCGTACATAACGAGAGCGGCAACTCGAAGGCTGCGGCAGCAACCTGTATATCGAAAAGCTGTTGTGTATAGCTGACAAGTGGGTCCCAACTGACAAGGGTGAACGACACGTCGTCGCAGAACGGGCAGATTCCGAAGCTGGCCACCAGGTCGATCTCGCCGCCGCCCGCGCCGATCACTGCCTTACCATTCAGCGAAGCGCTGGTATTTACTGAGCAAGACGTCGGCGCCGTGTTCAGAAACCACTTAGCCTGTGCGGTAATCGGCGTACTCACCTCGAGCAGGTCGATGCGGGCATCGACACCACCACTCGCGATTCCCAAATCGATACTGCCTTCGAGATGCGCCCCGACGGAGCCATGAGGTGTGACCTGTACGTCAATGCCGCTGATTGACCAACTGACATTCGCGGTGACGCCTACGCTGGTGGTTGCACCGATGGTGATGGTGAAGATCCAGATCGGAATTTCAGGGAGATTATAGTCCTGGCTAATCTCGAGCGGAGGCGCCCCGACGGGAGGCACCTGGAAACCCCCACCTGAGTTGCCGCTGAACCCACCAGGGGGAACTTCGATTCCGAACAGCATGAGGTGGAGACTGCCGTTGGAATTCGCTGGTTTAACATCGGGCTGGTTCTCGCCAGTGTCGGTGTGAGCCATCGTGTGGACGTCCAGGATGTCCACATCGCCGCCAAAGAGCACGGCGTGAGTGCTGAACGTGGCGTCGAAGTCCGCCGTATTCCGGTCAGTACCGGGGTAGTTGGTTGGCGTGAAACTGCCGTCGAGCCGCCAATAAGCATCAAAGTCGCCGCCGGGATTGAGGTGGCTTTCCTGATGAAAGGGTGGATCGTGCGGCGGCGGAGGCGCACCGTTAGTCGTGTCAAACGCCGCGCCGTCGCTGTGGCGGCGTGCGCCCTCACGCTTGGGAGTCACGATCCAGTTCGGGGCAGTGTTGGAGGTTTTTACCAGATTGAAGTAATCGGTGATGATCTGGTTGCCCTCTGCTCGCTGGGCAGCGCAACTATCGGAGACGGTGGCGACACACACGCCATTTGTGTTCCGCGATACGCAAGTGGCAGTCAGCGGCGCGGGGATGCAGCTTTCGAAATCGCCCCAATACGTGGGCATCGGGGGAATGATGCCGCCGCCCGTCTGGTCGCCCACGGGATTCTTGGCCAATTGTGCACGGAGCTTCATGGTGGGCGCGCCGAATTGAATGGCGAGCCTCGCCCAACTGGCCCCGACGAGATCGCCGGCCTGCGCTCCGCCAGTGCAGGAAAGCAGAATATACGACTTATGGGTCGCATCGGTAGAGTCGCCGTTGTAAGTGCAAGTAATGGCGGGAGTGCCGGCAACATAGCCCAGATCGAGTTTTGCCGTCGTGCCGCCCGTGGCGCCCAGTTTCAGGTGCAACTTGTTCGGCACCTGTACGGGAGCCGTGTCGAACGTTTGCTGGCCGGGCGTGCTGTCGGTCGCCACCAAGTCAACCGAGCCGCCGTAACCTGGGGGCGGCTTCGTGCCGGCAGTGGCGGTCACCAGAGCCACAGAATGGACCCGCAGGTTATCGAACAAGTAGGTGCCCTGCCCGGTTCCCGGCGAGCTTATCAAGAACTGGAACGTAAGATCACTGAAAGCGCCTCCTGCCAGTGCGGTTCCGATCGCAGCGGGAATGGGGAATTTCATGGTGCTGTAAATGCCGAGCCGGAAGGTGTTGAAGTTGACCGTCCCGATGTTTACGTTACTGATCCCCCGCGAACGGGAGTTAACTAAGAGTTGTAACTGGCCGGAGTTGGTCTGATTGCCCTGCTGAGTCGGGAGCATGACATCGACCTCCAGGATGGCGCCGGCATTTCCTACTCCGACGAGGGCAGTGGCGGTCGAGGACACCGGCGTGCTGGTGACCTTGGTCAGGTTTGACGGGGTCTTCACGGACAACGCAAAACTCCCTTGAGTGCGCGTAGTGGTGGACGTTTCGACAGGAGCGGTTGCGGTGTTGCCCGTCGACGTCCAGCCGGCGATGGTTTCAAAGCCTAAGACCGCGTTCTGGTCCACGGTAAGCGGTGCTAACTGGGCAGCCGCTGCAGCAGCGAACAGGACCAGCAATGCCATACTCTTCGCCACGATCGGCGGCGGTTGTTTGTAGTCCACGAATAGATACTTCATGTCATCTCCTCCGGTTGATTTCTTTTTGCCTCTGACGCCTTGCAGGATTTAACCATCCATGCGAAATGCGATCACCACCTGAGTAGGTGGGAACGCCAGCACACCGTATTTAACCGAACGTTTCTAACGCTCGCGCCGGTGTTTGTGGATGTATTCCAGGGTCCGGCGAATTATGATTGATCTCGGCAAATGAGAGGCGTAGCGCGTTGGAAGACTGCTCTTACGATTGCACTGCTGTGCGCGGCGCGCAGCGGTGGCGCGCAACTTCCCATTCGCCGCTACACGACCGCCGAAGGGCTGGCGAATAACACGGTTTACCAGGTGGTCTCCGATCCGCGCGGCTTCCTATGGTTCGCGACGGGTGAGGGGCTCTCTCGCTTCGACGGCTATGGATTCTTAAACCTCACGACCCGTGACGGGCTACCGCATCGCTCGGTGTCGGAGTTGCTGATTGACCGCCGCGGGACTTACTGGCTGGCGACGCCGGCGGGACTCGTGCGTTTCCGGCCGGAGCAGCGGGGCGCGGGCAGGTTGCAGGTCATGCGGGCGGATGGCGTGAGCGGCTCCGAACACATCAACGCGCTGTTCGAAGATCGTGACGGAAAGATCTGGTGTGGAACCTACGGAGGCGTTTTCACGATTGATCCGTCCGCCGCGAAGCCCGAACTGGTGCGTGTCGACATTGGCTTGCCGCGCAAACCATCGGCGTGGGGAGACATGGTCATCGAGTCGATTGCGCAGGATGCGGCGGGCGCCATTTGGTTGGGAGGCTTCGAGGGCATTTTGTACCGGCGCATGCCGGATGGCCGGATGGAGCACTATTCGCCGGGCCACTTCGAGATCTCCAACCTTCTCACCGATAGTGACGGCCGCCTTTGGATCGGCACCGAAAGAGGGCTGTACACCGTGGCAAATCCGCGATCTGGCCCCATCGTTGTAGAGCCTCTATTCGGAAAGAACGGCGTGCCCCTGGCGCGGGTGCATGCGCTGCTGGAAGGGCGGGGCGGAAATGTATGGGCAGGAATGTACGAGGCACTGGTGGAGTTTCCGCATGACGACGGGCCGCCTCGCGTCTGGAACGGCAAGAGCGGCTTCTCCGGGAAATCGATCATGTCGTTAGCGGAAGACCGCGACGGGAATGTCTGGCTCGGGACCAACGATCTGGGGGCCTGGAAGATGTCGGCTGAAGATTTCGTTACCTATTCGAAGGAAGACGGTCTGGGCGAGGACGTGGTGATTGCATTCGGTACGACCGTTGGTGGCGAATTCTTCGCGACGGCCCGGAAAGACGCAACCGTATTCGTTAACGTGCACGAAGGCGAACGGTTCCGCGCTCTACGCCCGCGCGTGCCGAAGACCGTGACGTATTACGGGTGGCGGACCGGCCAAATCGTCATCCAGGATCGTACCGGCGAATGGTGGCTGGCGACGAACGCGGGACTATGCCGGTACCCGCGCCTGGCCAGCGTGGACCAGCTCGCTGTGACCTCTCCCCTGCACGTGTACACCACGCACGATGGATTGCCCAGCGACGATGTCATTCGGCTCTATGAGGATCGTCAGGGTAATATCTGGTTCGGCAGCGCCATGCCGGGGTGGTTCGGATACTGGAGCCGGTCTGCTAATAAGGTGATCAACGTCCTCTTGAACGATGCGGCGCGCGCATCGGCTTTCGGCGAAGACAGCGCCGGCACCGTATGGATCGGCGATGAGGCGGGCCAACTCTGGCGAGTAGCCGATTCGCGAGCATTGCCCGTGGGTGGCTCCCCCTCCGGCCGGGGTTGGATCGACGGATTTCTGTCCGATCGCGCCGGCCGGTTTTGGGTTGCCACCAGCAGCGGCGGCCTGCTGCGATCCGATCAACCGTTGGTGAGCGATCCGCAATTCCGTGTTTACGGACTGGTGCAAGGACTTTCCAGCGTAAGCATCCGCTGCCTGATCGAGGATGCAAACGGATCCATCTACCTGGGAACAGGTGGCGGCGTAGATCGCCTTGAACCGGATGGCGGGCACATCCGGCACTTCACCGCAGCCGACGGATTGGCGCCGGGACAGATCCAGGCAGCCTACCGCGACGGCAGCGGAGCGATCTGGTTCGGCGGATCGCACGGGCTGACGCGCATGAATCCGGCGAATCGCCCGCCGAAAACCGCGCCTGCGATCTGGATCACCGGCCTATCGATCGGCGGCCGCGCATCGCCCATTTCCGACTCGGGCGAGCGGAAGCTCCTCGGGATCGAAGTCCCGGCCGGGCAGGATCAGATCCAGTTCGATTTTGTGGGGCTGAGCTACGCGCCGGGAGAAGTGTTGCGCTACCAGCACCGCTTGGGCGACGCTTCGTGGAGCGCGCCCACGCAGAACCGCTCGGTGAACCTGAGCGCATTGGCGCCCGGCCAGTACCGCTTCGCCGTTCGCGCCCTCAACTCGGATGGCGAGCCGAGCCCCGCGCCGGCGCTGGTCGAATTCCACCTGATCGCGCCGTTTTGGCGGCGCTCGTGGTTCGATGCGATGGTCCTGGCGATTGCCATTGCGGCGGCCCTGGCGGTGCATCGCGCGCGTGTGAGCCGCTTGCTCGAACTCGAGCGGGTCCGCATGCGCATCGCGACCGACCTGCACGACGATCTGGGAAGCAGCCTCTCGCAAATCGCAATCCTGAGCGACGTCGCGCGCGGCCGCGCCGGCCATGGAGAAGGTTCGGAACCGGTGGAGCGCATTGGAAGCCTGTCGCGCGACCTGCTGGAATCCATGAGTGACATCGTCTGGGCGATCCAGCCAATGCGGGACCGGCTTAGCGATTTGAAACACCGCATGCACCGCTTCGGCGCCGATGTGCTATCCGCTCGCAATATCGAAATGCAGTGGGACATTGGAAGCGCGGAACGCGATATGGATCTGGATGCGGAACTGCGCCGGCAGGTGTACCTGGTCTTCAAAGAGAGCATCAACAACATCGCCCGGCATTCGGGGGCGACGGAAGCCCGGATCCGGCTACAGTTGACCGGGAGGCAATTGATGCTGGAAGTAAGCGACAACGGGTGCGGCGTGGAGCGCTGGGACGGGCCGGACGGCAATGGACTCAAAAGCATGTCACTACGTGCCGCGAATCTGGGCGGCGTGCTGGAAGTCCGCTCGGCAGGAGGCCATGGGACTACGGTGATACTTCGCGCCCCACTACCTGTTCAGGTGGTGCATCGCTGGCCTTTCGTAGGTAGAGTCGGGAAGTGATCCACGTCGCTGTAGTCGAGGACCAGCGCGACATCCGCGAAGGCTTGCGCGAACTGATCGATACCGCGGACGGACTCCGCTGCTCGGCTGCGTTCGGCTCCGTTGAGGAGACCCTGGCCGAGATAGGAAGAAGAGTGCCGGATGTGTTGCTGATGGATATCGGCCTGCCCGGGAAATCCGGCATCGAAGGCATCGCGATGCTGAAGGAGCGCTATCCCCGGCTGCTGCTGATTGTGCTGACGGTTTTCGACGACGATAAGAGAATCTTCGACGCGATCTGCGCCGGCGCTTCGGGATACCTGCTGAAGAAGACTCCGGCGCAGCGACTGATTGAAGGGATACGGGAAACCGTCGAGGGCGGCTCGCCCATTTCGCCCGATATCGCCTCGCGAGTGATCGCCATGTTTCGCCAGGGCCGCGCCCTGCCCGCCGCCGGACACGATTTGACGCCACACGAAACGCGGCTGCTGAAATTGCTGGTCGATGGACACAACTACAAGACTGCCTCGGTGGAACTGGGCGTCAGCATCAACACGATTTCGTTCCACATGCGACGGATCTACGAAAAACTGCAGGTGCACTCGAAATCGGAGGCCGTGGCAAAGGCATTCCGAAATCAGATTTTGGGATAGTTAAGCGGCGCCGGGAAGCGCGCCCCACCGCGGGGCGACGCCGGTTGCCCATTCGAAGAACGTACGGGCGGGACGTCCGAGGATCTCTTCGACTGTCGAGGTCATGAAGGCGGGGTGGCCCGCGGCGGCGGCCCAGACGTGCAGGAATAGGTCGATCAGGAACGGCGGGAACACCGAGAGTAATTCGACGCGCGCCTCTTCCGGCGAAATCTCCTCCGCTCTCAGCGGGCGGCCGATCGCGCGACCAATCGTCTCGATCTGCTCGCGATGCGTTAAAGATTGAGGGCCGGTGATGACGTATTCCGCTCCGGCATGGCCATCCTCACAGAGCGCGCGGACGCCGACGGCGGCGATATCGGCGGTGTGGATGGGAGCGGTTGGCAGATCGAGATACGGCCAGCGCACCACGTCGCCGGCGCGGATTTGCGGCGCCCACCATGCCAGCGCATTCGTCGCGAACATGCCGGGACGCAGGAACGTCCACTCGAGTCCCGAACTCTCGATCGTGCGCTCGATCTGTTCCGCGATGACGCGGCCCGGATTGGGTTGTTGAAAGAAAGGATGCGGCGTTTTGAGGGGCGCGGACAGGTAAACGATGCGGCGTGCATGGCTGGCGATCCTCTCCAGCGCGGGAACTGCAGCCGCGCGGGGAGCGGTCCAGACCAGGAAAACGGTGTCGACTCCGTCCAAGGCGGCATCGAGGCTCTCGGGAATGGTGAGATTACCACGGACCATTTCCACCGATTGCGGCAGGCGGGCCGCCTCCGGATTGCGCACCAGCGCACGAACCGGCATGCTCGCGTCCGTGAGTTGAGAGATGACATGGCCGCCCACGTCGCCGGTACCGCCAATGATGAGAATGGACAAGAACATTATCGTACCTCACGGGAGCGAACTCAGATTTTTCTCGTTGACATACGATTTTGCTAGTTGTAGCCTGAAGCAGATGGCTTTTCATCCTAAAAAGGTTCCCATGCCGACGGCCGCGGAGGTCGACATTTTGGCCGTCCTGTGGCGGCTCGGCGCAGCCACCGTCCGCGAAGTACACGAAGAACTGGGCAAGGATTGCGGCTACAACACCACGCTTACACAGATGCGCCTGATGGCTGACAAGGGATTGCTGGTGCGCAGTGAGCGCTTTCGTTCGCACGTTTACGAATCCGCCGTGCCGCGCGACCAGATGCAAAAATGCATCGCCGGCGACGTGCTGCGGCGCGTGTTTGGCGGCTCGACGAAAGGGCTGATCATGGGCGCGCTGGGAGCCCAGTCCGCATCCGCCGAGGAGCTGGCCGATATCCGCCGCATGATCGACGATCTGCACAAGAACAAGCGAGGGGGCAGATGAACGCAATGCAAGTATTCTCGTCCCAGCCATGGGTCGGGCGCCTCGGCGTGACGCTGCTGCACTTTCTCTGGCAGGGCGCGCTGATCGGAGGCATCTACGCGGCGGCACGGAGATTCGTGGCGCGCGATTCCGGCCCGAACGCGCGCTACGTGCTGGGCTGCGCGGCGCTGGCCGTCAATCGTTGACCGCTGCGGTCCCAACGACCGTATCGAGCGCGACTGCCGCCGATGCGCGAAATGATCCAGCGACGGCGGTGGCCGTGATTTCGACGGCGGTATCGGCGTCTGCCCTGCCCTGGGTCGTGGCGGCGTGGCTGGCGGGCGCGTCGGCTCTCTGGCTGCGACTGCTGGGCGGCTGGATCATGGCCGAAGGCCTGCGCACTCGCCTGGTGCGTCCAGCGCCTCAAGAATGGCAGCAAGCGTTTGAGTGGTTGAAACAGTGCATGCGCATCCCCGGCGCCGTCCGCCTGCTAGTCTCGTCGCTGGTGGAATCGCCTGCCGTGGTGGGCTGGCTGCGACCTGTGGTCGTGGTCCCCGTGGGCGTTCTGGCGGGGCTGCCGGCCGAGCAGGTGGAAGCGCTGCTGCTACACGAGCTCGCCCACATCCGCCGGCACGATTATCTGGTGAATGGACTGCAAGGCCTGGTCGAGACGCTGCTGTTTTACCATCCCGCGGTCTGGTGGATCTCCTGCCACATACGCACCCGAGCGCGAGCTTTGTTGCGACGACGCCACGGTCCTGGTGACCGGCGACGCGGTGGCGTACGCGATGGCGCTGGCGGAATTGGAATCCACGCGCCAGGCGTGGCCGAGGCCCGCGGTCGCTGCAACCGGCGGACTCCTGGCGCACCGCATCGCACGATTGCTGGGCCAGTCGCGAGCGGCGCCGCGCACGCTCTCGGGACCGGGGGTCGCGGCTGCCGCGCTACTGATGGCGATCACCGGCCTGGCGGTATTCGGCCAGCCCACGGCGCGGCCGGCCTTCGAAGCCGCCTCAATCAAACCGTCGGAGGGTTTGGGCCTTCAGATGGTGCGACCGTTGCCCGGGCGGCTGATGGCCAATGCTGCGCTCCGATTGCTGATCCAGAATGCATACGGCGTGCAGGCGTATCAGGTTGCCGGCGGTCCGGAATGGATCGACAACGAACGCTACCAAATCGAGGCCAAAGCGGCGAACAATGTCGGAAACGCGCAGATCCTTCTTATGCTGCAATCGCTGCTCGCGGATCGCTTCCAGTTGAAGGTGCATCGCGAAGCGAAGGAGATGCCGGTGTATGAACTGGTGGCCGGCAAGAGTGGCCTGAAACTGCCACCCGCGAAGAGCGGCGCCTGCGAGGATCTTGCGCCCGATGCGCCTCCCGACTGGTCCGCCGGACGTATGCGGCCGCCGGGGCAGGATCCGCCTCACCTGCCGCGATGCGGTAGCGTCAGCGTCGGGCTGGATGTAGCTGGAGCCCGGATGCAGGGCGGAAATGTCGGGATGGCGGAACTGGTGCGCGCCCTGTCGCTGGTTGTCGGGCGGACCGTGATCGACAAGACTGGGTATGCGGGCGCGTTCGATATGCGACTGGTGTTTCAGCCGGACGAATCCACGCCCGTTTTGCCGCCCCCGCCGCCCGGCGGGAACTTCCATCCGGAGACGCCCTCGCTGCCGGCGGCGCTCCAGGAGCAACTCGGATTGCGGCTGGAAAAGGCGAGGGGTCCGGTGGAGGTCATCGTGATCGATCACGTCGAACAGCCAACCGGGAATTGAGAGTACCCCGTTCTTGGGAAAAAGCCGGTAGAATAGTGCTTTGATGCAAAGAATTCTGTCCTACGTCCTGGCGGTAGCATTGGCAGGTTTAGCCTACGGTGCTCAGAGCACTGCAAAGAAGGCGCCGGCGAAATCGACGTCTTCCAAAACCGCGGCGAAGAAGACTCCCGTCAAGACCGCTTCCGCGCGCAAGTCTCCTGCGAAAAAGGCGGCGGCGCCGCGCACGACGTGGCGAAATCGGCAGACGGCCCCGAGTCCGGAACGTTATAAGGAAATTCAAGAAGCGCTGGCGGCGAAGGGGTACCTGAACGCCGAAGAGGCGGGCGGCGCCTGGAATCAGAATTCCGTCGAAGCCCTCAAGCGATTCCAGACGGACCAGAAGATCGACAACAGCGGAAAGATCAATTCCCTGTCGCTGATCGCGATGGGACTCGGACCCAAGCATGACGCCAATCCTACGAAGGCGCCGGACGCGGGTTCGCAGCCGCGATAGTTCGTAAAGGCACGACGAGCTACTCGTGCCGGAGGGAGCGGATCGGGTCCACCGAGAGCGCTCTGCGGGCGGGAATCCAAGCCGAGAACAGCGCGACTGCCACCATAGTCAGCGCGACTCCGCCCAGTACGACCGGGTCGCGCGGCGTCGCCTGATAAACGATACTCGCCAGGAATCGCGTGCCCGCCATTCCGAGCAGGAGTCCGGCGACCGACCCGGCAGACAGCAGAATCGCCAGCCGGCCTAACACATCGCCGAGAACCTGCCACCAGCAGGCGCCGACTGCCACGCGAATTCCAATCTCGCGGACGCGCCGGCTTACGGTGTACGATGCCAAGCCGTAGATCCCTGTGATGGCGAGCATGACGGCCAGCACGCCGAATGCGGTCAGGATGACGGTGGCCGCCTGCGCCGGGAAGTATGCGAGTCCGAGCAATTGATCGATGCTGCCGAGCGCACAGAGCGGGAGTTCGGGATCGAGCGACGCGATCGCCTGTCGCAACTGCCGCGAGACCTCACCATCGGACAGGCGCGACCGCACCAGCGATCGCGCAGCGTCGTCTGTCCAGGCGCGTGCTGCGGGCCTCGCTGCTCCAGCGGAAAACAACCGGCGGCGAAGACCGCCGGCGTTACCGGAACACCTTCAGGAGAAATGCGTACTCGAACGCCGTCTCGCGGAACTTTTCGTAGCGGCCCGATGCGCCGAAGTGGCCCGCGCCCATGTTGGTTTTGAGCAGCAGCAAATTGTCACCCTGCTTGACTGCTCGCAAGCGGGCCGCCCACTTGGCGGGCTCCCAGTAGGACACGCGCGGATCGTTGAGGCCCGCCGTAATCAGCATGTGCGGGTACACCGCCGGGCGCACGTTGTCGTAGGGCGAATAGGACCGGATGTAGTCGTACCAGGGCTGCTCGTTGGGGTTGCCCCACTCCTCGTACTCCGTCACGGTGAGCGGCAGCGAGGCATCGAGCATCGTATTGAGCACGTCGACGAACGGCACCTTGGCGATGACCGCTCCGAATAGATCGGGGCGCAGATTCACCGACGCGCCCATCAGCAGGCCGCCCGCGCTGCCGCCCAGAATGGCGAGCCGCGGAGTCGACGTATACCCTTCAGTGACCAGATGCGAAGCGCAGGCCACGAAATCGGTGAAGCTGTTCTTCTTGTGGAGCAGTTTGCCGTCGTCGTACCACGGGCGACCCATTTCGCTGCCGCCGCGCGCGTGCGCGATGGCGTACACGAAGCCACGGTCCAGCAGGCTCAAGCGCTCCGATCCGAAGGCCGGCTCGCTGGCGTGGCCGTAGGCGCCGTACCCGTATAAGAGCGCCGGCGCGCTGCCGTCGCGCACGACGTCCTTGCGATGCACCAGCGAGATGGGCACGCGCACACCATCGGGCGCGGTCGCGAAGACCCGCTCAGTCGCGTACTGCGAGGGATCGTAGCCGCCCAGCACCTCGATCTGCTTGAGCAACTCGCGAGTCCGGCCGTCCATGTCGTAATCGAACACCGAAAGCGGCGTCACCAGCGAGGTGTACGAGAAGCGCAGCAGGGGCGTATCGAACTCGGGATTGGAACCGGGCGACACGGTGTACACGGGCTCGGCAAATTCCACGCGATGCCGCTCGCCGGTCGAGAACTTCTCGATGGCGATCTGCCGCAGGCCGTTGTCGCGCTCCAACAGCACCAGGTGATCGCGGAAGGCATCCACCTCCTCGATCATGATGTCGGTGCGATGCGCCCGCAGTTCGACGGCGCCGGCTAGCATTGGCGCGGCGGCCGGGGTCCGCACCAGACGGAAGTTCCGACCGGTATCGTTGATGCGGATGTAAAAGTGATCGCCATGGTGAGCGGCGTCGTACTCCACATCCTGCACACGCGGCAGCATCACGCGAAAGTCGCTGCGCGGATCGTCGGCCGGGACGAAGCGATACTCCGTAGTCGTGTGGCTGAAGATGTCGATGAAGACATACGCGCGACTCTTGCTGCGCGCCAGGTCGAGTTCGAACCGCTCGTCGGGTTCGTGGAAAACCAGCGCGTCGTCAGCCTGCCCGAGTTCGTGGCGGAAGACTTTGAATGGCCGTTTGGCCTTATCGACCGTGGCGTAAAAGAATGTCCGGCTGTCGTTGGCCCAGGCGAGCGAGGCGCTGGTCCCGCCGATCGACTCGGTCAGCAGCGCGCCCGTCTGGAGATCCTTCACGCGGACGGTGTAGATCTCGTCGCCCTCGAAATCGGTTGAGTACGCGAGCAGCCGCTGATCGGGGCTGGGCTCGAAGGCGCCCACGCGGAAGTACTCGTGACCTTCCGCGAGCACGTTGGCATCGAGCAGCAACTCCTCTTCAGCGTCGGCGCGTAACCGCTTGCGGCAGTGGATGCCGTATTGCTGCCCTTTCTCAGTTCGCGTGTAGTAGATGTAGTCGCCGTGCCGCACCGGGACTGTGAGGTCGGTCTCCTTCACACGCCCGACAATTTCCTGATACAACTGCTCGCGCAGTTCGGCGTGAGGCTGCATGATCGCCCCGGTGTACGCGTTCTCGGCGGCGAGGTAGTCGCGCACGGCGGGACTGCTTTTCTCGCGCAGCCAAAAGTAGTCGTCGACGCGAACGTCGCCGTGGGACTCGAGTCGTTTGGGGCGGATGGGAGCGATTGGCGGTGTCAACTTAATAGATTGTATACTTCCTATCCAGAGGGGAATTATGGCAACACAAGCACATTCGGCAGAACAGGCTTCGCCCGCGCTGGTCTTCGACACACTGATGGCGTACCAGAAGACCGCCGCGCTGCGGGCTGGGATCGAACTGGATTTATTCAGGGCGGTGGGAGAGGGCCCGGCGGACGCGGTCACCCTGGCCCAGCGCTGCGGCGCCTCTGAGCGCGGCATTCGCATTCTTAGCGATTATCTGGTCGTCAGCGGCCTGCTCGCCAAGGAGAACGGGATTTACCGGCACACGCCGACGAGCGAGCAGTTTCTGGATCCGCGGTCGCCCGCGTGCATCGCTTCTACGATGCGCTTCCTGGGCATGCCGGCGATGCGCGAGACCTGCGAGCACCTCACGGACATCGTACGCAGCGGCCGGACAGTGCTGCCGGGCGAAGGCAGCGTGGAGCCGGAAAACCCAATCTGGGTGGAGTTCGCGCACAGTATGGCTCCCATGATGGCGCCCGCGGCGGGGGCTCTGGGGCAAATCGTGCTGCGCGGACGGTCCGGTCCCATGCGCGTGCTGGACATCGCGGCAGGCCATGGACTGTTCGGAATTCAGATTGCGAAACAGAATCCGGAAGCCCGCATTGTGGGCTGCGACTGGGCTCCGGTGCTCGAGGTAGCGCAGCAGAATGCCGAGAAGGCCGGAGTGGCCGACCGCTACGAAAAGCTACCCGGCAGCGCGTTCGATGTGGACTTCGGCGGGCCGTACGACGCTATTTTGCTGACTAACTTCCTGCACCATTTCGATCTTCCGACGAATGTCACGCTGCTGAAGAAAGTGCGAGCGGCGCTGAAGCCCGGCGGACTCGCGGCCAGCCTGGAGTTCGTTCCCAACGACGATCGCGTCTCCCCGCCGATGGCTGCCGGTTTCAGTATGACGATGCTGGTCTCGACCGCGTCGGGCGATGCCTACACGTACCGCCAATTGCAGCAGATGCATCTCGACGCCGGCTTCACCGAGGTCGAACCTCCAATCGGCGTGGGTCCGCACACAGTTGTAATCGCGAAGTAAGATAGGGCAGGCGCTGTCGCCTGCCCATTTCCACTCTACTGGTAAATCGGTGTTCCTCCGACACCGGTCAAGCCGAAGAAGAAACCCCCATCGATGGTTCCACCCGCCACGAGCGGCGCCGAGAACAGGCCGTTGCCCGACGTGGGATTCACGGACGAAATTACTTCCAACGACCCGCTGGTTGAAGCAGGCAACTGCGTCAGAATCGACGCAGGCACCGTGAACGATTTCTGCCCCGCAGTCGTGGTGCAGACGAAGGTGGTAGTGGTCGAGGTAGTGCCCGAGATCGTCGAAGACGATCCGAGGATCTCCACGATATCGCTGGCGTTGCCGCCGTTCCAGTTGAGCGTCAATCCGGCGCTGCGATTCACTGTGGCCGGCAGTCCGCCTGTGACGGTGAGGGGTGCTCCCAGGGTGACCTGAGCGCTGAACTTGCCGATGTCCCGGCCGCCCGCGCCGTTCAGCGTGTACTGTCCGGCCACGATCGTGCCACCGGCGCCACCCGGCAGTCCCGGGATGCTGGTCAGGGTCGCGGAGTAAGCATTGCTGGCATCCTGCTTGAGCGACAGATTGGCAATATTGGAACCGCTCGGACCATTCAGGGTGATTGCGCCGGCATCCAGCACCGTTCCACCGGTCGTTGCCACCGTGCTCGTGCTGGTGGAAGGTGGAATAATGTAACACGACCCGACGTTCGAGAGTGTATTCGAACTCGCGGCGCCGGCTAACTGGAAGCCCGAGAAGCGGGTAAACGCGCCACTCGCCTGGCCGACGGTCAGGGACTGTCCTTGGACAGTTTCCGAAATACTGAACAGGCTGAAGCCTCCCGTTGTGTAGCTGCCTCCCTGGTCGAAGCCCTTCAGCTGGTCGGCAGTGAAGCCCGGCAAAACGCAAGCGCTCGAGGTCGCGTCGGGAGCGATGGCGATGAACGTCGCGTTGCTGAGAATGTTGTCCACCGAAATCTGGAAGGAGATTGTGCAGCCCGTCGGAATATTCCCGGGCAACTGGAAGTTGATCTGGTCCTCACCGGCATATCCGGCGCGGCCTGCAAAGAGGGCGGGGATCGTCACGCCGCCGACAATCACGTTCACCTTCGAGCCGTTGGTGCTGAAATCGAACACGGGGGAGGCGCTATTGTCGCCGCCGGCCAAGGGTCCCAGACCGGTGCCATACGCCACCATGAACTGTCCGGGGCGAGCGGGCGAAATGGACGTGCCGCTGACCGACCCAACGGTGTAGCGATTGAGGTCGTACTGAGTCGCCGTCACCACATTCTGGACCGTCGCCAGGCCAGTACCGTCGGTCGATTGCGTGAACAGCTCGGGCTTCGCCTTGACTACCGTCACCGTCGCCGGCGAACTCACCGTGCCATTCGTGACAGTCACGTTGTAGCTGCCAGGAGCCACCGAGGACGGGAGAATGGCTGCAAGCTGAGTCACGCCGCCCGAGTTATACGTGTACACCAGGTAGCAGTCCGTACCGGCGCCGCCGCCGGTCGGAGTGAAGGTGATCTTCACACCCGAGGTGGTGACAGTCGGGCGCGGAACGCCGTAAGAGGTGACTCCGGCACCCGCCAGATTCGATCCTTTCACTACGAAGATGCTGCCCTGTGCGATGTTCTTCGTGTAGCCCGCACCATCGAGTACGTCGCTGATCACGGGAGCAGTCGAAGTGCCGCCGCCACCGCCGGACGTGCCGCCGGTGGTGATCGCGCCGGTGCCCGAGAAGCTAACACTCAGACCCGATACGCCGATGCTGCCAGTGCCGGTGAGCGGTATGGTTCCGCTGGCGCCGGCGTACGTCCCCGTGCTTGTCGATCCCGATATGACCATACTGCCGCCGGTGACCGGTGTAGTAGACGAGAGTATTTCGGTGGGCAGTGAAACCGTACCTGCCAGGGTGCCGCCAGACATCTTAATTGTGAATGGGCCTGACACCGCGGTCCCGAGCGTCACTGTCGCGACAAACGGACCACCGGTATCGGGAATACCCGGCGTGAACGTCGCTTGGCCGCTGGCTGTACCACTGGTGCCGCCGGTTAAGCTCACGGTTGCATCTTTTACCGAGACTGTCGTAGTGGTTGTGGCGGCGTGCGCCGCGGCGGAAATAAGGACTGCCATACTGAGAACTGCCGGTGTGCGGAACATAGGGCTAAAACTCCTCCTCATTTAGCGGGGCGGCATGATTTCCCACCCCTGCGAATTCTTAACCGCAAAAACAGTCGATTTTGGCTCACCATTTCGAAAAATGATGTACGGATCAGTACCTTAGCGCAAGCTCAGCCCGCCGTCGACCGCCAAAGTCTGGCCGGTGACGAAGCTAGATGCCTTCAGGAAATATACCACCGCCCCGGCAATTTCGAATGGGGTACCTCCCCGTTTTGCAGGCGTGGCCGCAATCATTCGTCTACCGCGCTCGTCGATATCGTCAAAGGGAATCACCCCAGGGGCCACGGAATTCACCGTAATCTCGGGGGCGAAGGCCTTGGCCAGCCCCTTGGTCATCATGATGACGCCGGCCTTCGACGCATTGTAGTGGACATGCTCGGCCCACGGCCGGATGCCGCCCAGCGAACTGATATTTACGATGCGGCCGCCGCCCGTCTTCTGCATCAGGCGCGCGCCGTGCTGGCAGCAGAAGAAGACCGCCTTCAGGTTCACCGAGTGGATGAAGTCCCAATCCTTTTCGGTGATGTCCAGCGGATCGAAGCGCGTAAACCGCGCGGCATTGTTGACCAGGCCGTCCAGCCGGCCCATACGCTGCTCCAGGTCGGCGAACATGGCGGCAATCTCCGCCACGCTCTCCAGGTTGGCGCGGAACAGTTCCGCGCCGCCGCATTCCTCGGCGGTCCGCTTGGCTTCTTCCTCCGACCGGCCGTAGTGTATGCAGACGCGCGCGCCCTCTTCGGCCAATCGCAGCGCGATCCCCCGCCCTATCCGCTTGGCGGCCCCGGTCACCAGGATCACTTTTCCTTGAAGGCTCTCTTCCTGCACTCCGGCTTTCTCCGTTACGCCGTCGGTTCCCCGTGGACTTCGATCTCCTCCGGCGCGACGCCCTCCCGCGACGGCTCGGGCAGGCGGCCCGTCATGTTAGCCCACCCCCAGAATATCGCCGTCGTCGAGCTCAGTACTCCGGCGATCGTCCCGATGGTGCGCGGATCCCAATACTGCGACGCGATCCCGGCCAGCGCCATCGACACCATCATGACCGACCACTGGATCGACTCCATGGTCGCAAAAACGCGGCCGCGAAACGCGTCCGGCACGATGCGCAGCAACTGCCACATGTTCAGAGTCGAACTGACGCCCACGCCCGCGCGCGACAGCCAGATGAAAACCAGCGACCAATAGAAGTTCCGCATCTGGCTGAATAGGATGTACGACCCGCCGTGCACGATGTAGCAGAGAATGATGGTCCGCTTGTAGTTGCGGAAACTCAGCTTGCGGCCGATCGCGTAGGCCACCGCGCCGCCGCACATCAGCCCGATGCCCGCGCAGCCCCAGATCTCGCCCAATCCGGCGGGTCCGCGATTGAAGACGATCTCGCCGAAGACGGAAAACAGAATCTGCGCAGCGCCGCCGCCCGTGGCCCAGCCGATGTTCACTAGCAGCAGCCCCAGGATGAGCGGCACCGACCGCATATAGCGGAGTCCTTCGGTATATTCGTGCCACGGGCGTACCACCTCGGCCTCGGTGAGGGCACGCCGCGGCGCTCGGAATCCGCGGCCCGGCAAAAACAACCGCGAAATGCAAAACGCGGAGATCAGAAACGAAACCGCATTGCCCGCGAAAGCCCACTCGTAGCCGAACTGCATCACGCTGGTGCCGCCCAGGAACGCGCCGATTGCCAGGGTGGTCCACTGCGTCGTCTGCGTCAGCGAGTTGGCGGTGTGCAGTTCCTCGCTGGTGGCGATGGTCGGCAGGATGGCCGCGCGTCCGCTGGTGAAAAACGGCGATGCCAGCATCAGCAGTCCGCTGAGGACGTACAGCATCCACGGCACCGGATGCCTCACCGTGAGGATGAATCCTGCCGCGACGACCGCGCGGATCAGATCGCTGGCGATCATCACGCGTTTGCGATCGAACCGGTCGAGCACCACGCCCGCCAGCGGACCGGCCAGCATCGCGGGAATGGCGCGCGACAGCATGATGCCGCTGACCACCAGCCCCGATTTCGTGGTGGCTACCGCCAGGCTGAAGACTGCGATGTTATTGAAATGGTCCCCGACTTCGCTGACTACCTGGCCCACCCACGTGTTCCGGTAGTTGCGGTTCTCGCGCAGGAGCGAGAGGAATGCGTTCAACCCACCGGCTCCTCGCGCACGGTGATGCTTCGTAGGAAATCCATGTCGAGAGCGTAGCCGAAGCCCGGCGAGTCGTTGATCGCGATCGTGCCCTGCGGGGTCGTTTCCACCGGCGGCTGGATGATGTCCTGCTTCCAGTAGCGCTTGCTGGCCGAGACGTCGCCCGGCAGCACGAAATTCGGCAGCGTCGCCAGCGCGACGTTATGCGCGCGGCCCACTCCCGCCTCAAGCATGCCGCCACACCAGACGGGAATGCCGGCCGCCTGTGCCACGTCGTGCACGCGCTTGGCCTCGGCGAATCCGCCGACGCGGCCCAGTTTGATGTTGATGATCCCGCAGGCGCGCAGCCGAATGGCCTGCAAGGCGTGATGCGCCGTGCGGATGCACTCGTCCAGGCAGATGGGCGTGTTGAGTTGCGCCTGCAGCACGGCATGGTCGATGATGTCGTCGTGCGCGAGCGGTTGCTCGATCATCATCAGGTAGAAATCGTCGAGCTGCTTCAAGCGATCGGCGTCTTCCAGCGTGTAAGCCGAATTGGCGTCGCACATCAGCTTGATCGAGGGGAATCGCTCGCGGACTTGCCGCACCACGTCCACATCCCAGCCCGGCTTGATCTTCATCTTGATGCGCTGATAGCCGTCGGCCAGTTCGCGCTCGATCTTCTCGAGCAGTTGCTCCACCGAATCCTGAATGCCGATCGAAACGCCGCAGGGGATCTCGCGACGCGCGCCGCCGCCGATCTTCTGCCACAGCGGCACGCCTTCCAGCCGCGCAGCCAGATCCCAAATGGCGGTCTCCATGCCCCCGCGCGCCATATTGTGACCGCGAATGTGGGCCGTCAACGGATAGACGTCCTCGGGTCCGGCGATGCTGCGGCCAAGCACGCGCGGCGCCGCATAGTCGCGCACGATGAGCCAGGCCGCCTCGGTCCACTCCTCGTTGTAGAAGGGATTCTCACCGGCAGTGACTTCGCCCCATCCGGACGCGCCTTCGCCCTCCACCTGCACCAG
>Ga0105240_10004257_pt1 | contig 21886 bp, 16 predicted proteins | sample KBSC54metaG_FD_80426 | JGI IMG/M metagenome (GOLD analysis project Ga0105240, IMG submission 80426) | Corn rhizosphere microbial communities from Kellogg Biological Station, Michigan, USA - KBS C5-4 metaG | ecosystem: Host-associated > Plants > Roots > Rhizosphere > Soil | place: Michigan, USA... | reverse complement strand
GGAAATTTTCCGCCTCGGCACGCGCATGACGATGGTGATGGACACCGATGACGCGGTGTTCGATGCCGAACGCCTCGCCAGAGCTACCGAAGCAAATCCGACGGTTCGTGCTTGGGAAGACGTGATGTGGAAATTCCAGGCCCCCACGCCGTGGACACCGGCCGGTCTGAAGTGGACACCGATGACCTGCATATTCGATCTGCGAACGCAGACGTGAGCGTGCGACTCGCGGACGTCGTTTCCTTGAGTTTCGCCACGATCACCTGAATGGCATTAGCCGGTGCCCTTCCGCGTCGCGAGCGCCGGCCGCCTATACGTCGATCCACGCGCCGCTGCCCTCCCGATACTGGATCACACCGCCGTTGAACCGCACCCGCAGGTTGCCGTCCGGCAACGGAACCCAGGTCGTCATGTCGAGGCTCTGCATCAGCCCGGCGAAGAAATCCCGCAGCTGTTGCGACTCGCTGCCCTGCCAGACTTCGATGCGCCCGAGGCACGCACGCAGGTTGCCGGTCGGCTGCATGATCGCGCCGACCTGTCCGGCCACGTTCGACGCTGGATCGTAGACCGGCGTGCCATCTCCGCTGACGATCGACAGATGGATCGCGCGCACCGACGCCGGTTTGCCCGGCGTCTGCTCGACGAGCGCGATGCAGCTCGTCATCGCGCCAAAATCGATTTCCGTCGCGTCACCCCAGATGCGCTCGCCAACCGACAGCGGCGCGGGACCTTGTACGTTCTGAATGATGTAGGGCATGGGTTCCTCGCATGACTCGATGGGACTGCTGGTGGCGGAGCCGCGACGTGTTCGGGAAGCGGACGTGCGTCGGCCCCGCTGCTCACTTCCCGCCTCCGGGCTGACGGCGCGGCGGATCGTGTCGATTGATTCTTTGTCGCTGCGCATACCGGAGTCAATCGATCTGTGTTCACGGGGATGATTGCCCGGGACGTTCGTCTTCGACTCGGTAATGGATCGGCCTATCGTGGCCGACGCGGGCCGCTTCTCCGTCGTCGTTCATGCAGGCGATCTCGCTGGTGCACACGGTAGCCATTTCTTGATCTGTCGATCTACTTATTGTTTCTCCGCTCGCTCCCGAGGATCGGCAGGCTGGAAGTCCGCCGCCACCGGCTCGCACTACGCGCCCTTCTTGTCCAACAGCGCCTGATACTTCTGCAAGCTCTCGTCGATCTTGTCGAGCGCGACGCTCGCGGCCTCTCCTTCGATCGCTTCCGCGGCACCCGCCACGAGTGCCGCGGTCGCGACGAACAGGTCCGTCAACAGCAGGCCCATCGCATCCATCGCCATTCCGGACACGTTCTCGTCGATGGTCTTCTGCGCGAGATCCTTCATCAGCACGCTCTTGCCCGCGATCGCCAGCGACGTCGACGCCTCGAAGTAGTTGGCCGCCGCCTGCGCAACCATGCCGCCCGCCTGCGTGATCAACATGTTCGGGCCGACCGCGATTTGCGTCGTCGCGTAGGACGCCGCCTCCGCGTTGATCGCCTGCACGGTCTGCAGCGCGGAGCCGCCTGGCCCAGGCCCGCCCGCGATCTGGTTCGGCGCCTTCAACGCATCGGTGAACCTGCGCAGCCGGTTGACCGGCCACGCGCGCGCGCCGACCTTCGGCGCCGCGGGAACCGGCGCGACGTCGGCTGGCGTCGTGGCGTCGGCTTCGGCTGCGGCGTCGTCGACATCGCGCGGCGTCTGCGGCGCGTCGTCGCCGCGCCCGCCCAAAAGCCCTTTCATATTCATGGTTCAGGTATCCCGAGAGTCTGCACGTGCTAATGCGTGGAACCCGTCTGCGGTCCGCCCGTCGCGGCATGCGGCGCGCCGCCCGATGAGCCGCCCGACGCCGCCTTCGGCGACGCTTCGACGGACAGGATCATCGCCACCGCTTTCGACACGACGGCGTTCGAAATCTGGTTCAGCGCCGCCTGCTGCTGCGTCATGTTCTGTGCGGAGATGCCGACCGCCTGGCTGAACATCTGGTAAAGCGTGCCCAGCGCCTGGGCTGGCGATCCAGCCACGACGTTGACATTGGTCTGCGTCAGTGCGTCGGTAACCTGCTCATTGACTTTGTCTGCCACGAGGCCTCCTCGAATCTCGGCTCCGGCATGCGGTTGAAGGAACGGGCGGGCCGGCAGGCCATCGACACCGCGTATGCCGTTAGGAACGCTGCGTCCCCGCATTCGTGAACGCGCTCAAGCGAGTCCGTCGCGCAATTTCTTGCGCAGCAGCTCGACGCGCTTTCTGGCAAGCGGCTCGTTGATGCCGAGCGTCGCCGCGATATGCGGATAGGGCATGTCCTCCTCGAACTTCAGCGTGAACAGGATTTGCTGCTGCTGCGGGAGCATCGACAGCGCCTGGTCGAGACGCAGCAGTTGCTGTCGGAGCAGCAACTGCTGCTCCATCGACGGTGCGTGGCCCGCCAGCTCGGCGATGTGATCGTCGCCCCAGCTGGAGTCGTATTCGAGCATGCCGTTTTCGCGCTGACGCTGGCGCGCGCCAGAGAGGAATGCGTGGTTCAGCGCCAGAAAGAGAAAGCCGGCCAGGTTCCGAACGCGCTCGGGCGAACGCTGCAGGTAAATGTGAACCTTGAGTGCGGTATCCGAAAGCAATTCGTCGGCACGGTAAATATCCCCCTTGCACAAGAGGCGCGCGCGGCGCCGCAATTTCCCCTGCATTTCACGCCACGTACGATCGAGCTGCTGCGCCTGTGACGCGGCCGGCGGGGCAGCGTGCGGGTTCGAGGTTGTCATTCCGTGCCCTCCGTTTTTATGGAAAACACAGAATCGATTTGATGCCGAGAACGGCGCTGTTACCCGCGTAACACCGTTATTGAGATAATCGTTTTGGTCAATTTTCTTGATTATTGTGAACGGAAATTTTTAACCCACGAGCGTCGCCCGTTCCGCCGTATCAGGCACTCCGCCCGGGCGTAAATAACGGCATTGCGATGAAAAAAGAACGACTAGCGTCGCGACGCGTTCGCGCGCCGGCACGCCGCTATCGATGTCGGTCGCCCGAACGTCATTGCCGCCAAAGTGCCGTCGCTTCCGGACTGATCGTCGATTATTTCGGTATCTTCATTATTTTTTCACGCAGTACCGGAAGCAGCGTTTTCCGCTAGGTGGCCGCATCGTCAAACAACCTCGCACGGAAAACATGCCTGCCCTTGCTAACGCTCAAACGCTGCGCACTATACGGATACTCACCGATCTTCCGGAAAGCCTGCTCGCCCACGTCGAGCGGCATCTCATGCCCTGGCCCGAACACGGCAACCGAATGTTGTTCTTCAAGGGCGACCCGGAAGATTTCGTCGCCTTCGTACACCGCGGCCGCGTCTACAAGACACTGCACGAACCCGGCGGACGCGAAATCATTCTCGGCCATTCGGTGCCGGGAGAACTCATCGGTGAAAGCACCCTCCTTCGCGCGCACCGGCGCAGCTTCACCGCCCAGTTGAGTCACGACTGCCGCATTTCGCTGCTGCATCGCCAGCACTTCGCACCGCTGCGCGCCAACGCCGATTTCATGGAGCGCATCTACGAGCAGCTGTGCCTGCACATCCACCAGCTGAGCGACTTCGCCGAGTCGGCGTGCCTGTACCGGCTCGAGGCAAGGCTCGCGCGCCATCTGTTGAATCGCATGCAAGGGAACGACGTCGAGGTGCCGCTGCCGGAGAATCAGAGCATCCTGGCCGCGATGCTCAACGTCAGCCGTCCGCGATTGAACGGCACGCTGCAGAAGATGCAGCGCGACGGCCTGATCCGGCTTCACGCACACGGTGTGACGATCGAGAAACCGGAGCGGCTCCGGTATATCGCCGACGCCAATTGATGCCGCGGCGCGCACGTCGTCGTGCGGCGCCGCGGCGTGAGGAGGTTGCGCGCAGGATTACGCGGCGCGCGGTGCAGATCAGCCGCGCCAGTGACCGATGGCGTTCATCAACTGCGCGACGGCGGCCAGTTGCGACACGAAACTGTCGTTCGACGATCGTGCCGCGGCAGCCGCCGCCACCGGCGAGCCGGCATAGAGCTGCATGATGCCGACGGTCGTGGCGGCGAGGTTGGACGCCGCCTGGTTCGCCTGCATCTGCACCGCGTTGTGAAGCAGGATCGCGGACGCGTGGCTGTTCGACTGCATGAGCGTGCCCAAGGCCACGGCGGGCGCTTCGCCCACCACCTTGACGTTGGCTTGCGTGACTGCATCGGCAATCGCGGCGGAGGCCTGTTCCGGCATGTCGTTACTCCTGTTGTTGCTCGCCGCAGCGGCGCAGTCGACGCGGTCACGGCGAAAGCATGAGTGGGTCGGTCGGCGAAGCGCGCCGCGCGGCCGTCGATGCGGCGCGGGCGCCCGCCTTCGCGGGCGTCGGCACGACGTCGGGTGCCTGGCGGCAGCCACCGCGGCGGCCGCCAGGCGTCAACGCCGGGTTGCGCGTCAGGCGAGCGCCTTGCCGATCGCGAGCACGTCAGCCAGCACGGAAAGCACGCCGCTCGAGCCGATTTCCGTCGCGGCGGCGCCTGCGCTCGCCGGCCCCAGCGTGTAGAGCTGCATCGTCCCCACGTTCGTCGACGTCGGCAGTTGCACCGCGGACTGCGACTGCTGCTGCACGGCGTTTTCGAACAGCACGCTGAGCGAATGGCTCTGGGCCTGGTACAGCGAGCCCGTCGCCATCGCGGGCGCTTCGCCCACCACCTTGACGTTGGTCTGCGTGACCGCGTCGGTGATCGCGGCATTGACCGCGCAGGTCTTGCAGTCGCAGGCGTCGGTCGGGTCGCCAATGGTCGTATCGTTTTCGTTTCCCATCGAGTTTCTCCTGGTTTGCGATTGGGCGCCGCATCGAATCGGCTCTGCCCGTTCTGTCAGTTCTGTCAGTTGTTCCGGAACACCACACGGCACCGCTGTGCTGCGCGCGGCGGCCGTGCTGCGGATCCGCGGCGCGGCGGCCTTGGCGGTTCGTACCGCTTGCGCCGCCGCTCAACCACGGTGTTGCGACGGCGCCTTACGGACGAGCCACCGCCTTGCCGATCGCGATCACGTCGGCCAGCAGCGAGATGATCCCGTTCGAGCCGATTTCCGTGGCGGCCGCGCCTGCGCTTTCCGGCCCGATCGTGTAGAGCTGCATCGTCCCCACGTTCGTCGACGTCTGCGACTGGATCGCGGCCTGCGACTGCTGCTGCACCGCGTTCTCGAACAGGATGCTCAGCGAATGACTTTGGGCCTGGTACAGCGAGCCCATCGCCATTGCCGGCGCTTCGGCGACCACCTTGACGTTGACCTGTGTGACCGCATCCGTAATCGCGGGATTGACTTGGCACACTTGACACTTTTCAGTCATTTGTTGCTCCTTGGTTCACGTAGTTGAGAAGGCGCACATCGGGGCTGGCCGTTTTTCGCGTTCAGCCGCATGACCCGTGTGCTACTACATGGACGCTGGGCCGGGGGTGTCGTGAACGATCGCGCTGGCGGCGGCATCCGGCGCGGTTTTTTCCGACAATTCGGTCGGACTGGCGCCGATACTTTGGAGGCGGTCGTATATCGCGTCGAGCCGGACGGCGAGTACGTCGACGTATTGCCGGAAGCACGCATCGATTTCCTGCCGGATGAGACCCGTCAGTTGTTCGCCGATCATCACCATTGCCTCGCGTGTGCTGTCCTGGATGTCGGCCGCGCCGGATGCCTGAGCGTCGGCCGGCGGCTCGTGTGCGTCGAGTACTCCGGACACCTTTCGCTGTTCCGACGCCAGCATGCCGAGGGTTGTTTCGTTCTGCGCATCGATTGTCTGCAGGATGCCGCGCATCTTCTCGTACGCCTTTTGCTGGTTGAGCTGCAGGAAATGCTTGATCTGCTCGCGCGCCTCCTGGCGGGTTTTCGGTTGCGGCGGTGGCTGCGACTGCGGCGGGTTCGCGGCGGGTGCCTGTATGGCCGTGCCGGCGGTTGGCGCCAGCTGGGTGGTGTGCCTGCTCGGTAGCCGCTCCAGCAGTGCCTGTTCTTCGCGCGGCTCGAGTGGCCGCCCCAGTCGCTTTTCCGCGAACTGCCGCAGCAGCGGGTCAAGTGCTTCGTTGCTCATGGCTCACGCCTCCTCGATGTCCGGCCGCGGCGCCGGTGAGTGTGGGTCGGGTTCGAGGTCGGATGGATGCGGCGCAGACGCGTGTGCGTCGGAGTACTGCAACGGATATCGCATGATGTTCTCCCGGGAATGGATGCGCGACGGCCTTGCCGGAAATTCGGCAGGACTGCTGCAGGGACGAACCATGCGAGGGTCTGTGAAATCAGGCGGCGTTGCGTTTGGTTGGTGAGCGGTGTGATCGGCTGGTTTGATTGCGACGTTGCGTCGGCGCATGTGGATCGATGAATTGAGTGATCGCTACGCTCACGATCGTGGACAACTACCCGCGGGAATGCCTGTTCGTTGAAGTCGACGGCTCATTGCGTGGCGAGCATGTTGTCGCCGCACTGACCCGGCGGTCCGGTCGAATGGCAGGCTGGCACACAACGTCATCTCTCATGTGCAACGTGGACATTGGTCCACTGCAGAGCGTGGGTGGCCTTAGCCTGTACCGTACCGGCCGCTGTTGTCTTGTCGTCCGTTAGGACCATATAGCGTTTCATCTGAGTACTGTCTCAGTTGGCGTGCCCATTCGGCAGCCTCTCCGCGGATGCGAGACAGCTCCCCAAAAGAGAGACTACTGCTGGTCAGCGATTAGTGACACAAATGGACTGAGGCTGGCCCAATTTCCGTCCCGGTCTTAGTTGGAAAATTCCGGCTCTTGAGGCCGCGAATGACAAGAACGTGCTCAGGAGAAGGGTTGATTTCGGGCTTGTCAATGAACCTGCTTCCTGGCTCCTCAACGTGCGGCTGAAATTCCATTACGTGCGCCACGCATGGGGCAGATGCGAGGGCTGCTGATAGATACAGCGCAATGCTGTATTCAATTTGTCGCAGGTTCACGGCATCCCCGATTGTTGTTAGTCAGGAATACTACACCGTGCCTAGAGACGGCACTCTGTTCATGAGCGAACCCTTTGTCACACCGGCCTTGACCGTATCCCCTGCTACGGCAACCGGCGGCTTCTGGCCGAATTCGGCTGGCCGCCGCCCGGCGCACGCGACCCGCGCAGATCGACCCATCGCCGCCGTTCGACGAGGCTCGCTTCTACGTCAGCAATGTGTCGGTTTGCAGACGTCCGCGGGAGCGACTGAACTGATCGACGTTGCGGCCTGCCGGTGGCACTTGTACCGCAGCGGGGTACGCATTTTCTGAAATGGCCCTCTTGAACCCCGTGGCTCCCAACTAGCTGAACCGGAGGATCGTCATGGTGGCAGCAAGGCCTGGCTCGTTGTCAGCGAACTCCAAAAAACCATGGTGCAGCGTCGCCACCGCTTTGACGAGCGCGAGCCCGAGTCCGACGCCAGGGGTTCCCCGGCTTCGGTCGCCGCGATAGAACCGCTCTGTCACCTTGGACCGTTCGGCGAGCGGGATACCGGGTCCGTCATCCGACACCGTGACGTCGATACGGTTGTCACGCTCACACAGCGACACCTCGACCTCGCCGTTGTCCTGCGCGTACTTCAGCGCGTTGTCGATCAGGTTACCAATCGCTTGCGCAAGCAGCAACGGGTCGACGTCGGCCAGCACCTCCCTTTCCGAACATAGCAACAGCGTCAGCGAAATGCCGCGCAACTCCGCGACGGGCTGATAGAACTCGACGGCATCCGACAGGATAGTCACGACGTCGATTTTGACAAAACCCGAGCGCCGCACGCCCGCATCGATCTCGGCGAGACGGAGCAGCGCATTGAAAATACCGATCACGCGGTCCACGTCGGCCATCGCCACTTCGAGCTGGCCCAGCGTGTCTTCGTCGCCCTTCTTGCGCAGCCCGAGCAGCAGCACCTCGAGTCTCGAACGCAGTTCGGTGAGCGGCGTGCGCAGATCGTGCGCAATCGCGTTCGACACATTGCGAACGCCGTCCAGCACTTCGATCAACGCGTCCTGCGCCTGGACGCGCGTCTTGATCTCTTCTTCGAGCCTCGCGTTCTGTTCCTGCTGCAAGCGTTGCAATGCATGCAGCTTCAGATGCATCTGCACACGCACGGCTACTTCTTCCATTTGCAGCGGCTTGGTCACGAAGTCCATCGCGCCGACGCGGAAACCCGTGATCTTGTCCTCGGTCTGCGTCAGCGAGGTCATGAAAATCACGGGGATATCCCGCGTGACGGGATTGTCCTTGAGCGCGCGGCAGGTCTGGAAACCGTCGAGACCGGGCATCATCACGTCGAGCAGGATCAGGTCGGGCTTGACCAGTTCGGCGCGGCGCAGCGCTTCGTGGCCGTCGCGCGCGACGGCCACGCTCAGCCCTTCGGCTTCCAGCGTATCGACGACGAGCGCCAGATTCGCCGCCGTGTCGTCGACCACGAGCACGACGGGCGCGTCTTTGTTGTGCTCTCGCATCGTCAATTCCCTTCGTTGTTCAGATGATGTTCGATCAACGAAAGCAGGGCCTGCGATTCGTAGGTCATGGCAAGGTGCCGCAAACGCGCGGCGAACGGTTCATACTTTTCATGCGAACTCGCAAGACGATCGGCGTGCCGGCTGATGTCGCGCATCGAGCCGAGCAGTGCATAGCGGTGCAGCGCCGCCATGTCCTCACGCGGCGGGATGATCATCGGCCGGTTAGCTTCGCAGGCCGGGCCGGCTCCCTGCAGTGTCACCAGGCCGAGCAGCATTGCGATCGAGCCCAACAGGCGGTCGAGATTGAGCGGCTTTTCCAGAAACACGTTTGCGCCCGCGTCGATGTTTGCGCGTGCGTTCTGTTCGGAAGCGTCGGCGGATACGACGATCACGGGCGTCGCTCCCAATGTTTGCGAACGGCGCAGATGGCGCAGCGTCTCTATGCCGCCCATCACGGGCATCACCGTGTCGAGAACGATCAGGTCGGGCGCGCACGCTGCAGCCTTGTCGAGCGCATCGCGCCCATCGCTGCTTTCGATCACCCGAAAGCCCGCCTGTCCCAGCACTTCCGCCAGAAGCGTGCGGTTCGCGGGGACATCGTCGACCACCAGAATGACGCGGCGCGCGCCATCAAGGCGGTCCGCCTGGAGACGCGGTATGCGCTCGCACGGCCACGCCGCCGACGCGGGCGCATCCAGTTCAAAACCGAACACGCTGCCCTCTCCGGCCGAACTCGTGACTTCGATCTCGCCGCCCATCATGCGCACGAGTTGCTGGCTGATCGCGAGACCCAGCCCCGCGCCGCCGCTGCGTCGCGTGTGATCGCCCGCCTGTTCGAACGGTTGAAAGATCGCTTCCAGCCGGTCGGCGCTCACGCCGATACCGGTATCGCGCACCTCGAAGCGCAGGCGCCCGGCCGCGCCTCGGCTGACCGACAGCGTGACCTCGCCGCGGTCGGTGAACTGGACGGCATTCGCGAGCAGATTGAGCAGCACCTGGCGTAGCCGGCGCTCATCGACACGGACCACGGCAGGCAGATCCGGCGCCGCCACATAGTTCAGCACGAGGCGCTTTTGCTGCGCGCGCACGGCGACGATTTCCGCGATCGTCTCGAGAAACCCGCGCAGCGGCACTTCGCCGACCTGCAGTTCCAGCTTGCCGGCGCCCAGACGTGCGAAGTCGAGAATATCGTTGATCAGCGTCAGCAGATGCTGCCCGCTCTGCTCGATCACGCCGACGCTCGCCAGCTGGCGCGTGTCGAGCCGCACGTCACGCTGGAGTATCTGCGCATAGCCGAGAATGCCGTTGAGCGGCGTGCGCAGCTCATGGCTGATGTTGGCGAGGAACTGGTCCTTCGCGCGGCTGGCCGCTTCCGCCGCATCCTTCGCGACGCGCACCGTTTCTTCCAGCGCCTTGCGCTCGGAGATGTCCTGAATGATGACGATGACGTGAGCCGTCTGACCTGACGCGTCGTGCTGAAGCGCAACCGACAGCGTTACCCACACGCGCTCCCCGTCGAACCTGACGAGCGGCACTTCCTCCGAATAATGCTTGAGCTTGCCTTCCGTCAGCAGGCGGAACCGCTCAATGCTCGCCACGCTGAAATCGGCATGAATCAGATCGTGAAGCCGTCGATGCTGCAACGCGTCCCGCGGCCAGCCGACGATCTCGCCCGACCGATGATTCACACGCAGAAAGCGCCCATCGAGATCGCAATGCGCGACGCCGACCGCGGCGTTTTCGAAGGTGCCGCGAAAGCGCTCCTCGCTCGCACGCAGCGCCTGCTCGGTCATTTTCAGTTCCGTGATGTCGACCAGACTGCCGACGAAGCGCACCGGCTTGCCCATCGCGTCGCGGCGCGCGGTGCCGCGCACCAGCACCCAGCGGTCGGTGCCGTCGCGATGCCGCAGCCGGTTCTCCAGCTCGAACAGGCCGTCGCCGCTTTCGAGGAACGATGCGACCGCGCGATCCGTGCTGTCGCGATGATCGGGATGCAGCACGCTCATGTACGCTTCGTAATCGAGGCGCGCTTGCGGCGTGTCGAAGCCGAGCCACTCGTAGATGTTCGAATAGCGAGCGAAGCCGCGCTTGTGATCGCCTTCGGGCATGTCGATTTCCCACACGCCGACATTCGAGCCGTACATCGCCATTTCGAGTCGCGCATTGGTCTCACGAAGAATTTCCGCTTCCTGCGCGCGGCGCTTTTGCGTCACGTCGCGAAACACAATCACGATGCCTTGCCGCACGCCGCGTTCGTCCGTCATCGGCGTGCCCGTGCATTCGACCGGCAGGTCGCTGCCGCCGCGCGCGCGCAGAATGGCGCGCGCGGGCAGCCCGCCGTCGCTCCCGGTTTGCAGCACGGCGGCCATCGGATCCTCGATCGGTGCGTGCGTGTTCTCATCGTGCAGACTGAAGACCTCGCCCAGCCGCCGTCCCGTCGCTTCGCTGCGCGACCAGCCCGTCAGCGCTTCGCCGGCGAGATTGACGAAGGTGACGAAGCCATCCACATCCGTCGACAGCACACCGTCGCCGATACTCGACAGCGTGATCGCATAGCGCTGCTCGCTCTCGCGCAAACGCCGCTCGGCGCCGTGCTTGTAAAGCGCCATTTCGACGACGGTACGCAATTGCATGTCGTCGAATGGCTTGAGCACGTAGCCGTACGGTTCCGCTGCCGTCGCGCGGCGGATCGTCTCTTCGTCCGCGTAGGCGGTGAGAAACACGACGGGAATGTCGCGCGCTTCGCGGATACACCGCGCGGTGTCGATGCCGTCCAGTTCGCCCTCGAGCCGCACGTCCATCAGCACCAGATCCGGCTTGCTGCCTGCGGGCAGCGTCTCGACCAGCGCGAGCGCTTCTTCGCCGCTACCCGCGCTGCCGACCACGACATAGCCCGCGCGGCTCATCTGTTGCGCGATATCGCGTGCGACAATGCGGTCATCCTCGACGATCAAGATCTGCGCGCTGGTCATGGCGTGTGGCTGTCAACGTTCTGCTGCATTGAATTGAATGGTGAAAGTGGTGCCGTGCTGCTGCGCGATATCGATGCGGCCGCGCAATTGCAGCACGAGGTCGTGAACGAGGCGCAAGCCGAGCGTTTCATCGCGTTCGAACGAAAAGCCGGGCGCGAGGCCGACGCCGTCGTCGGCGACGATCAACGCGCAGCGCTGGTCGTCGATCGCCTTGAGTTCGACCTTGAGCACGCCGCCGCGCTGATCCGGAAACGCATGCTTGAGCGCATTCGACACCAGTTCGTTGATGACGAGACCGCACGACACCGCGCGGTTCATGTCGAGCTGAATGTCGTCGACGTCGATCTGCAGGTCGACGCCTAGTCGCCCCATGTCGTAGACGCGCGCCAGATGACCGCATAAGGTCTTCACGTGCGCCGTCATCGCGATGCGCGCGAAGTTGCCCGCGCGATAGAGGTTCTCGTGCACCATCGCCATCGAGCGTACGCGGTTGCGGCTGTCGGCGAACAGTTCGGCAACGGCCTTGTTCGTCACGCGCTCCGCCTGAAGATTCAGCAGGCTGCTGATCAATTGCAGATTGTTCTTCACGCGATGATGCACTTCATGCAGCAGTGCATCTTTCTCGGCAAGCAACGCATGTTTCTCTTCGAGCGACGCATTTTCGAGCGACACGGCCGCCTGTGACGCAAGCAGCCTGAGCACGGCGAGACGCGCGGGCGTGAACACGCCGGGCGCGAGTTCGTTCTCCAGATACAGCACGCCGATCAGCTTCGACTGCTTGATGAGCGGCAGCGACAGCACCGAACGCGAATGCTGCGCGGCGAAATGCTCGTCGGCCGACCAGGTCTGGTCGAAGATCGCATCGTCGATCAGCAACGCGCGTTGCGTGCGAATGCTTTCGAGCAGCACGGCACTCGACAGATCCTGCGCATTCACCGGTCTGCTGTCGAAGTGCACTTCCGGTCCTTCGCGCCCCGCCACCGCCGTTGCTTCGATCCACAACGCGTCGGCGCGCGGCAGCACGAGCAGCGCGCGCCGCGCGCCCGCGTGTTCGAGCATGATCGTCATCAGCGTGCGCATCAGACGCTCGGGAACCAGTTCGCCGGAGATCGCCTGCGACGCCTTCACCACGGTATCGACGTCGAGTTGTTCGGCGACGACGCCGGGCGCCGGCGCCAGCTCGACGGGCTCGCGCAGCAGCTCGGCATAACGCCGATCGAGCGACTTCACGCGCGCGATCGCGCCCCAGCGCAACCACGCGCGGCGCGCGTTGCGGACATACGCGGCCGCCGTCGTCGTAAAGCCGCGCGCCAGATAGAACTTCGCGGCAATCTCGTGCGCGAGCGCTTCGTCGTGCGGGAAATCATGCTTGCGCGCGAGACGGATCGCTTCTTCGTAGCTGTTCATCGCTTCGAACTCGCGGCCCGCGATGCGAGCGATTTCGCCGCTCATCAACGCCGCGCGGCTGCTGAAGTTGCTCGGGCAGTGCTCGGCCCACAGCGCCAGCTGCCGCTGATGCGCGGCGAGCTTGTCCAGATTCCCGGCCTTGGCGATTTCCGGCGCGCCGTCGTGCCAGCTTGCGCGCGTGAGCCCCGCAAAGAACTGATACTCGGCGATTTCGAAATGACCCGACGATGTCCACAGCAACGGCGACGCCTTGCTGTCCGCATGCATCGCGCCTTCGATATCGCCGGCCAGATAGCGCGCCTGCAGCTTGCGGATCCAGTACCAGCACGCCGCGATCGCGAGACTCGGATCGCCGTCGAGGCGCTGCTCGAACGCCGCGTCATCGAAGCGATCGGGAAGCGTGTCATGCGCGTCGAGGTTGCCGCGCAACGATTGAATCAGCGCGAGTTGCGCGGTGATGATGTCGACGATGAGGCCGAACTTCGCGGCCTGAACGATCTGCAGGCGACGCTGCGCTTCCTGCTCGACTTCCGCGAGCGGCTCGCCCGCGGCGATCAGCGTCGTGACCGTACAGCAGCTGCTGAAACCGATGTAGGTCAGGTCCCCGCCTTCGCTCGCGACTTCGAACGCGCGGCGCAGCAAGGGCAAACCGGTACGGATCGGCCGCGTCCACGGCGTCACGTGATACGCGAAGCACATGTAGACACGCGCCTTGAAACGGTCCAGCCCGCGCTTGTCCACGAGCGCGAGGCCGAGCTGGCCGAAGCGGTAGCCCGCGTCGTAGTCGTCGAACAGCGGACCCGCGACCATGCCGAGATACGCATAGCCGAGCGACGACGCATCGCTGTTGCCGTACAGCAGGCTCAGGTTCGCCATCCGGCACAGCACGAGGCACACGAGGTTTTCATCGCTGAAGAACGCGGGCGGCAACACGGCCGTCAGCACGTTCATCGTCGCGGCGAGTCCCGCGTCGTCGAGCAAGGGCAGATCGACCAGCGTTTCGATCGGCGCGCCGCCGATGCCCTGCAACAGCGTGTCGTATTCTGCGCGCGCCGCGTCGCGGCCCGGATGCGGATCCCAGCCGATGCCGACGTGCCGCAGATAGTCGAGGCACGTCTGCACCGCGAGGTTCATCCGATCGAGCGCCGTGTAGAGCGTGACGCGCAGAAACGTGACGGCCGCGCGGTCGGCCAGCGTGCGCGCGCGCGTGTCGAGCATCGACAGCCGTCGTTCGCTGCTTTCCATGGCGCCCGTCAGAAACTCGCATTCGGCGAGCTGGCATTCCAGCTGGAATTTGCGGGCATAGTCCGCGTCCCAGCCTGCTTCGCCGAGCAGTTCGCTGCCCGTCGAGAGGTACGCGAGCGCCGAGCCGTACGCCGCCGACGCGCGTGCGCGCTGGCCCGCCTCGAGATTGAAGTCCACCACCCGCGCGCGTTCGGCGGGATCGTCGAGTAGAGGAATGACGCGGTTGTACTGGTTGACGATCTCGAAGATGCTGCGCGCTTCGTCCGTAGCCGGCTGCGCCGCGAGAATCCGGCCGATCCGCAGATGCGCCTGCTCACGCAACTGCGGCGGGATCAGTTCATACGCCGCCTCGTGCACGCGGTCGTGCACGAACGCATAGCCTTCGCGGCTGCGGTACAGCAGGCCGGCCTCGACGCCATCGGCGAGGGTCGTGGCCACCTGCGCCTCGTCCAGGCCGCTGATGCGCGCGAGCAGCGGCGACGTCGCGCGGCCGCCCAGACACGCGAACTGTTCGAGCAACGCCTGCGTGCCGCGCGGCAACCGTTCGATCTTGCCGACCATCAAATCGACGATGGTGTCCGCGAAACGCGCTTCGCGCAGCCTTTCGTTGTCCCACGTCCAGATGCGGCAGTCGAGATCGAACGCGAGGAAACGCTCGTCGGCGAGAAATTGCAGAAACTGCACGACGTAGAACGGATTGCCGCCCGTGCGCTCGAACACGAGACGGCTCAGGCCCTCCAGTTCGGGCCGCGTGGTCGTGAGGGCGTCGCCGATCAGATGCGCGACGTCGTCAGGTTGCAGCGGCGTCAGCATGATTTCGTCGACGCGCGTGCCCGTCTGCCGGATCAGATCGACTGTGCGTCTGAGCGGATGCGCGACGCCCACTTCGTTGTCGCGATACGCGCCGACCACGAACACGTTGCGCGCGCCCGGCCCGCACAGCTGTTCGAGTACGCTGAACGTGCCCGCGTCGCTCCATTGCAGGTCGTCGAGAAACAGCACGAGCGGCTGGCCGTCGCACGGGAACGCAGCGATGAAACGCGTGAACACGGCGAGAAAGCGCATGCGTGCTTCCTGCGGCGCGAGTTCGGGCACGGGCGGCTGCGGCCCGACGATCGCCTCCAGCTCGGGAATCAGATCGACGATCAGCTGGCCGTTCGCGCCGAGCGCATCGTGCAGGCGCTGGCGCAGGTCCGCGTGTGTGCGCATGCCGTCGTCGATCAGCTCGCGGATCAGCGTCTGGAACGCCTGCGCGAGCGTGGCGTACGGAATGTCGCGCTTGTAGCGTTCGAACTTGCCCGATGCGAACCATCCGCGTGACGCAGCAGGCGTCATGCGCAACCCGCTCACGAGCGTCGATTTGCCGATGCCCGAATAGCCCGACACCAACGCCACGCCAGTCTCGCCGCTCTGCACGACGCGCTCCAGCGCGGCTTCGAGCTTGTGCTGCTGCTTCTGGCGTCCATAAAGACGAAACGGCCGTTGCAGCTGATCGGGCGCATCGGAGGCACCCGACGCGAACGCCTCGACGTTGCCCGATGTGCGCCATGCGTCGAGACAGCGCCGCAGATCGTGTTCGAGCCCTGCTGCGGTCTGATAGCGCTGCGCGGCGTCCTTCGACAGCAGGCGTGCAACGATCGCGCTCAGTTGCGCGGGCACGCCGTCGATGCATTCGGCCACCGGAATGGGTACTTGCGCCGTATGGCAATGCAGCCATTCCGCCGCCGAAGCGGCCCGATACGGCAACTTCCCCGTCATCATTTCGTACAACACGACGCCGAGCGAGTACAGATCGGCACGCGAGTCAGACCAGCGGTTCATCAGCCCCGTGCGTTCGGGCGACAGATAGGGAAGCGCTTCGACGGCGATCGCGGGCGGGCCGTCGCGCGGACGCTCGCGCGGCGCACGGGAGACAAGGCCGAGACCCGTCAGCGCGATGGCCTGGGTCGCATCGTCGATGAGAATGTTGCCCGGCCGGATGTCGTTGTGCGTGAGGCCGCGGCTGTGCAGGGAGCGCAGCGCCGACGCGAGGTTGACGGCAAGGGTAAGGAACAGGCCTATCGGCAACGGCCCCGCTTGCGCCACGCGAAGCGATCTGCCGCCCGGATCCTCGAGCACGAGCGTCGCGTTGCGCTCGTCGCGCAGCAGCGCGTGAGGCCGCGTGACATGCGCGCCGTCGAGCATGCCGCGCAACTGATACGCGTGCTCCAGACGCTCGTGGCTTTCCGGCTGCGGCTGCGATGCCGACAACGTGACCGTCAGCCAGCTGTCCGACGCCCCCGGGCTCGTCAGGCGCGACAGCACGAACTGACCATCGTCGCTCAATGTCGTTACGTCGTAGCCCGTCAGCATCATGGTTCCTATCTCGCGAGACGCTCTGGGTCAGTCGGCGGCAGTGAGCATGTAGCCCGCGTTGCGGATGGTCCGCAGCAGCGAGCGGTCAAAGCCCGTGTCGATCTTCTGGCGCAGCTTGCTCACGTGCACGTCGATGACGTTCGTTTGCGGATCGAAATGGTATTCCCAGATGTTTTCGAGCAGCATCGTGCGGGTGACGACCTGCTCCGCGTGGCGCATCAGATATTCGAGCAGCTTAAACTCGCGCGGCTTGAGCAGGATCGCATTGCCCGCGCGCGCCACTTTCCGCGACAGCAGGTCGATGCAGAGATCGCCGACCTTGAGCTTCGTGTCGAAGCCGTTGTCCTGCGAACGCCGCGCGAGCGCTTCGAGCCGCGCAACGACCTCGCCGAACGAAAATGGCTTGACGACGTAATCGTCGCCGCCCGCCTTCAGCCCGCGAATCCGTTCGTCGACTTCGTCGAGTGCGCTGAGGATCAGCACGGGAACCTTGCTGCCCGCCGCGCGCAGCGCAGCGACGATCTTGAGTCCGTCGATACCGCCGGGCAGCATGCGGTCGAGCACGATCGCGTCGTAGGATTCCCCGATCGCGAGCGCCATGCCGTCGCGGCCGTTGTCGGCCCAATCGACGACGTGGCCGGTTTCAAGCAGGCCTTTCTTCAGAAAGCCCGCCACCTGCTGATTGTCTTCGACCAAGAGGATTTTCATTTCTGGATTCGCGGCCCGTCGGTCACGCGTCGTGTGCGACCTGACAGAAAGGCCGCCGACGTGTGCAGGTCGGGCGAAATAGTGCACCGTCGCGCTGACCTTTCATTATCGCCTCGTCGGGACAGATGAAGCGACCGCCCCGTATTAAATTTTTTTAATCAAGGCGCGCGTGGGCTACCTGCCGCCGTTTGCCAGCGGGGCTCGGCGGCATCCGACCGCGCACATTAACAAACGTTAACGGTATCGCAACGCTCCGAAAAGCCGCCGCTTCATAAGATGACGGTGCGAAACTCACGCGCACCGAGCCCCGCCGGCAGGTGCAACCCATTCACACTTTGTAAGACGATGCTTATGAACACGGTGATGGAACAGCCGGCCAGGCCGCAGTATCGAAGTACCCCCGAGCATTCCGTCATCGCGCTGGGGGAATTCGAACTGAACCTCGGCATGCGTGCGCTGTACAAGGCGGGACGCGAAGTGCCGCTCGGCTCGCGCGCGTTCGACATTCTATCGGTGATCGTGCTTGCATCCGGGCGCATCGTGTCCAAGGACGAACTGATGGACACCGTATGGCCCGGTGTGTTCGTCGAAGAAAACAACATCCATGTGCATCTGAGCGCGGTCCGTAAAGCACTCGGCGACCATCGTCAACTGATCGACACCGTACCGGGGCGCGGCTACCGATTCAAGGTATTCGACGGCATGTCAGCGGAGCCCGGACGCGACGTACCGACTGAGCGGCATGCGCCGCTCTTCCGCAACGCGGATACAATGACCCCGCCGAGGCATCGATTGCCGGGCAGAAGAACGCTGCTCGGTCGCGCCACGGCTCTTGATGAAATCGAGGGTCGCTTTGCGCTCAGCCGCGTGGTCACGCTGACGGGGCCAGGTGGCGTCGGCAAGACTTGCCTCGCCATTGAACATGCGCACCGCACGACCGCCGCCGGCACGTCAGATGTCGTATTCATCGACCTCGAGGAAGCGGGATCGCTCGCGGCCGTCTCGCAGATCGGGCCCGCGCCCTCGCGGCCCGCCGGTACACTGCTCGTACTGGACAATGCAGAGCACATCGTTGACGAGGTGGCGGACCTCGTGGAACGGCTGATCGGCCAATGGCATAGCTTGCGCGTGCTGCTCACGAGCCGCGAGCGCCTTCGCATCGCGCCCGAGACTGTGTTCCGCGTCGAACCGCTAGCGCTACCGGCAGACGAGTCGTGCCGCGACAAGCTGATGCAGTCGCCTGCCGTCGAGCTGTTCCTGGAGCGCGCAAGCCGATGCGGCGTGCGAGTTGACGACGAGCATCAACTCAGGCTCGTCGCTGAAATCTGTCGCCGGCTCGACGGGCTTCCTCTTGCGATCGAGCTCGCCGCCGGGCGTGCGTCCGTGTTGGGTATCGAAGGGGTGCACCAGCGTCTCGAAGAACGCTTTCTGCTTCTCGCAGGCGGTTATCGCACGGCGCAACCGCGACACCGAACATTGCGCGCCGCATTTGACTGGAGTTTCCAGCGGCTCACGCACAACGAACAGGCCGTCGTTCGTCGCATCGCACGTTTTGACCATGCGTTCACGCTGGATTCGATGTACTCCGTCGTTTGCGACGACAGTGTCGACCGCACGACCGCGCTCGACTGCATTGCGCAACTGGTCGAAAAGTCGATCCTCGACGTGAGCTTCGTCGGTGTCACGGCAAGCTACCGTCTCTCGGAATCGGCTCGCACGTACGCACTTGCGCTTGGATCGGGTAATGAACCATGCAATGTCGCAAAGCAGCGCGCCCGCTACCTGCAGTGAGCGACGGATGACCGAAGTGACAGTTCAGCGGCAATTTTGAATGGATGCGAGCATTGCCGATCCGACGGGCCGGGCTGCACGCCAGCGGAGTGGTCCTAACGTTTTCTCCCGGGTCGAGATCGAGTATGGTATGCGGCTGCATCTGGTGGCCTACCTTTGCTTGGCGTCACTGAGGCCGTGGTTCACTACAAGTCGTGGCTCGTGGTGCCCTCCGCCGCTCTAGCCTGTGTCGGCATGGCGACGGCTTTTGACACATTTAGGCCGCACCGAAAGAGGGATACCGTCTTTTATGGTATCCGCCGCGATGGTCGGAAATCGTTCTGGTTGCGCAAGCGCGATGACATCCTCGTCAACCTACTCGCGGCCGTCATGGGTGCTGCATTGGGCGTTGGGGGGACTCTCATAACCCAAGCACTCGGGAAATAATAACGGCGCTGCATCTCAGCGGCCGACCCGGCCGCAGAAGGTAGAATTCATTCACACTCCATTCACTGCGAACAGCGAATGGGGCCAACTTAACCGCAGTCGCTCTCGTGGATAAGTGCTTGAATAAGCGAAGAATTCTGGCCCGCCCTACACGATTCGAACGTGTGACCTACGGCTTAGAAGGCCGTTGCTCTATCCAACTGAGCTAAGGGCGGTCGAGGGAACAAGACACGACCACAAAACCCGGGCCGCATTTGACGCACGAAGCTTCGAGCCCCCCCAACAACCACGAACTCAAAGCCCCGAAACGAAACGGGCCCGGCATGAAGCCGAGCCCGAAATTATACCCGATCATCGCGTCATACCACGCGCGACCGGCGCCGCAACCGTCAAACCGGCTGCGGATGCAGCATGAACCAGCCGAGGAAGAACACGCCGGCGATCACGCAATACACGCCGAACGAAGCCAACCGCCCGCGCCCTTCAAAATAGCGCATCAGAAACCGCACGCTCAGATAAGCGGCAATCGCCGTCAGCACGCCGCCGAGCAGCGCGTCCATGAGCTGGTCGCGCGCATGAAAGAGCTTCGGCAACTCGAGCACGCCCGCGGCAAAAATGATCGGCGTGCCGAGCAGGAATGAAAACTCCGCCGCCTTCTCCGCCGTCAGCCCGGCCACATTGCCGGCGATCATCGTCAGGCCGCTGCGCGAGAAACCCGGAATCAGCGCGCCGATCTGCGCGAGGCCCACGAAGAACGCCTGCTTGAACGTCATCTTCTCAGGTGCCTGGTGCGCCCGACTGCGCTGGATGCGATCACCGACCCACAGCAGCACGCCGTTGATGATCAGCGCAACCGCGACGATCCGCAGATCGTGGAACACGCGCTCGAGGCGCTTCTCGAGCAGCAGGCCGACGATCCCGGTCGGGATCGTGCCGATGATCAGCGCCCACATCAGGTGCCCGTCGTCGTTCTTGCGGCCGCCGAGTTGCGCGAAGAAGCCGCTGATCAGCGCGATCCAGCGCGCACGGAAATACCACAGCAGCGCGAGCGCGGTGCCGAGGTGCAGCGCGACGAGGAACGGCAACAACTGCGGCGCATGCTTGTCGATGTGCATGCCGAACAACGCCGGCACGAGCAGCGTGTGGCCGAGACTGCTGACGGGGAAGAGTTCGGTAACGCCCTGCAGGACGCTCAGGAATACCAGAAACCAGAGACTCACGCGTCGGTCCTTTTAGTGATGAGCAATCGGGTGAACAAGCGGACGACGCAGCGCGCGTCCGAAAAAACGCGCCCCGATTATGCCCAGCCAGGATTACCGCGCCAAGGCATTTGGCAGCTTATTGCGGCAATGCACACAAACGCTTGCAATTTGTAAGCGTTCGGAAAGCAAAAAGCCCGCCATTTGCATGGCGGGCCTTTCGATTCCGGCAGAAATTGCCGTCAGCGGCCGAGCTGGTAGAAAAACAATACCGTACTGCCGGTGAACATGCCGAACAGTGCGATTCCCATTGCCATTGCCAGATCCATGGCCGCTCCTCGAAGTGTCATGACCCGGCAACCTCACCGGTTTAGAGGCATTATCCCGACAGCTGACAATCTGAAAAACTCGCGATTTCCCCGAGAAGGGTTTTCCCCGACCGCGTCGCGGCCCGATAATGGAGCGCGCCATCGCGCCCGCCACCCACCCTGTTCATACCGATTCGCCATGCCGATCTTCCAGCAGCACGACATTCACGAACTTCACGCCGGCCCGTCGCTCGTTCGGGTCGCCCCGCAATTCGGCGGCCGCCTGCTGTCGTGGCACGTCGACGGCGAGCCGATCATCTTCTGGCCGGAAACGGCCGACTGGAGCAACCTCGCGCGCGTGCGCGGCGGCAATCCGCTGCTGTTCCCGTTCCTCGGCCGCCACCGCGTCGACGGCGAACTGGGCCGCTGGCGCGATGCCGCCGGCGTGGTCCGCGACCTGCCGATGCACGGTTTCGCGCGTGACCTGCCGTTCGCGGCACAACCGTCGGCCGACGGCGCCGCACTCACGATGACGCTGGAGGGCAACGATGCGCTGCACGCGAGCTACCCGTTCGATTTCCGCTTCGAAACGACCTACCGGCTCGCCGACGCGCACACGCTGGAGGTCGCACTCACCACGACCAACCGCGGCGACGCGCCGCTGCCCTACTACGCGGGCCACCATTTCTATTTCGCGCTGCCGCACGGCGAGCGCGCGCAAACCACGCTCGAGCTGCCGCCCACGCACCGCTGCGCGCAGAACGCCGACGGCTCCATCAGCGCGCCCGAACGCGGCGACGCGCGTTACACGCTCGACGATCCGGACATCCTCGACCGCTTCCATTGCCTGGACGGCGCGCCGTCCACGCCGGTGCGCATCGTGATGCCGGGTCGCCGCCGCACGATCGAGATCGCGCTCGACGTACCGGGCTCGATCCCGTGGTACGCGGTCACGACCTGGACCGAAAAGCCGGAATCGGACTTCTACTGCGTCGAGCCGTGGCTCGGCCTGCCG
>Ga0105240_10004256_pt1 | contig 21886 bp, 30 predicted proteins | sample KBSC54metaG_FD_80426 | JGI IMG/M metagenome (GOLD analysis project Ga0105240, IMG submission 80426) | Corn rhizosphere microbial communities from Kellogg Biological Station, Michigan, USA - KBS C5-4 metaG | ecosystem: Host-associated > Plants > Roots > Rhizosphere > Soil | place: Michigan, USA... | reverse complement strand
TGCGCGAGCTGCTCGAGTCGGCCGGCTTCGACGACGTGCGCACCTACGTCCAGAGCGGCAACATCGTGCTCTCCACCCGGCGCCAGCCCGCGAGCACCGCCGCCGCCTGCGAGAAGCTGATCGAGGCCGAGCTCGGCCTCGACATCCCGGTCGTCGTCCGCACCCGGGACGAGCTGGCGGAGATCGTGCGCCGAAACCCGCTCGGCGACGTCGCCGACAACCCGAAGCGCTACCAGGTCAGCTTCCTCGACGGCGAGCCGGATCCGAAGGCGATCGAGAAGCTCTCGGCCACCGCGGCCGGCGGCGAGCGGGTCGAGGCGATCGGCCGCGAGATCTACGCCTGGCATCCGGACGGGATCGCCCGCTCGAAGATGTGGGCGGCCCTCGCCGGCAAGGGCCTCGGCGTGAAGGCGACCGCGCGCAACTGGACGACCGTGACGACGCTCCTTGAGATGGCCGAGGAGTAGCGTGCAGCCATGAGCAGACACACGATCGTGAACCTGAAGCAGATCGAGCCGTCCGAGGCCGCCAAGGCCGCCGGCATCGACGCGCACATGAGCCGCAGCCGGCTCGCCTCCGAGCATCTCGGCGTGTCCTACTTCGGCTACCCGGCGGACTTCCGGCCGGGCGTGGGCCACCATCATCGCGAGCAGGAGGAGGCCTACGTCGTCATCGGCGGCTCGGGCCAGGTGCGGCTCGACGACGAGGTGTTCGACCTCGCCCAGTGGGACGTCGTGCGGGTCGCGCCGGACGTGGTCCGCGGGTTCCGGGCCGGACCGCAGGGGCTCGAGATCATCGCGATCGGCGCCGACCGCCCCGAGGGCGGCGACGGCGTGGTCGTCAAGGACTTCTGGCCCGACTGACCTCGGCCACGTAGACGACGTCGTCGGGCCCCCGGCGGACGGGGATCGTGACCGACCGGACGGCGCCGAAGCGCTCGCGCAGCCGTGCCTCGAACTCCCGGTCGGCGGCCGCCGCCCAGACGGCCAGCCGGCCGCCGGGGCGCAGCAGGCCGTGGATACGCCGCAGGCCTGCGTCGGCGTAGAGGCCGCGGTTGTGCTCGTGCACCAGCCAGCCGGGCCCGTTGTCGACGTCGAGGCAGATCGCGTCGAACGGCCCCTCGAGCGCCCCGAGCGCGTCGCCCAGGTCGGCGACGACGAGGCGCACGCGCGGGTCGTCGAGGCCGGCCCCGCCGTGGGCGCGCAGGTGCGTCCGCGCCCAGTCGATCACGGCCGGCTCGAGCTCGACCACGACGATCTCGCCGACGCCGGGCGCGCGCAGCGCCTGGTCGAGCGAGAAGCCGACGCCGAGCCCGCCGATCAGCACGCGGGCATCGCGCAGGCCGGCCACCGCCTCGCGCACGAGCGCGCGCTCGGAGCGGCCCTCGCGCGTGTCCATCAGGAACGTGCCGTTCGCGATCACCTCGTGATCAGCCCCCGCCCGGCGCAGGACGAGCTCGCCGTTCACGCCCTCGCGGCGGTCGATCACGAGGGGGCGGTCGGACATCCGGAGAGGATATTCGCAGAGTCGTTCGGATTGCGAAAATTCTCCTTGCGTCCCACCCGTTGCGGCACTAGCATCGCAAACCGAAGCTTGTCTCGTTATTCGCGGGGCTGGGGCCTACCAAAGGGGGCGAAGGATGAGTCGGAGCTCGTGGTTGCGGCGTGCCGTGGGAGCCGCCGCCGGCGCGGGGATGTTGCTTGCGTTGGCCGTCGTACCGGCGGCGATGGCGGGCAAGGCGGTGCCACACGCGTCGCCACGTGCGGGGGAGCTCGCGAGGGCGCACAACGCCACCGCCAAGGACGCGGGTCAGGGCGACGAGAACGACGTGCTGGCCCGGGCCGCAATGGAGTCGTACATCCGGACGGCGCCGGGGTCTGCCGTCCCGGCTCAGGCGTACGTTGCGGCGATGGCGGCCGCGTCGCATCTGGCGACTTCGGGAGGCTCGTGGCAGCAGCTGACGGACCGCCCGTTTCTGAACGATCCCGTCCCGGGCTACAGGGATCCTGTCTGGAGCGACTTCGGCTCCGGGTACGGGCTGGTCACCGGCCGCATGACCGCACTCACGGCCGCGGGCGGCGCGATCTTCGCCGGTGCAGCTGACGGCGGCGTCTGGAAGTCGACCGACGGCGGCGGACGCTGGACGTCGTGGTCCGCGGGCCTGCCCCGGCTCTCGATCGGCGCCCTCGCAACCAATCCGGCCGACGGCTCGGTGTGGGTCGGGCTCGGCGAGGCGAACACCGCGTTCGAGAACTTCAACGGCTTCGGCATCTACCGGCTCGCGGCCGGCGCGCACGTATGGCAGCGCATCGGCGGCAGCGCGCTCGACAGCCGCAACGTGTACCACATCCACTTCGACGGCGCCGGCCACGTGTACGCGGCGACGAACTCCGGCCTCTTCCGGCACTCGGCGTCGCCGGGCGGACCGTGGCATCTGGTGCTGAAGCCGGATCCGAACCCAACCGGGTCGCCGTACCGCACGTCGCAGATCACCGACGTGACGTTCCAGCCCGGGACCGGAGGCCGTGTCGTCCTCGCCGCCCTCGGCTGGCGCGGTGGGACGCTCCCGTCGGACCTGACGTACAACGGCTTCTATGTGTCGCAGCACTGGGGCAAGCGGGGGACGTTCCACCGCATCACCCCCACGGGCGACATCGACGTCAACGACATCGGCCGGACGACCTTCTCGGCCGGCAAGGGCGTCATCTACGCGATCATCGAATCGCCGAAGCGGCTCGTCAATCCGACCGCCGCCGAGGGGTTCACGAACCTGCAGGGCATCTACGTCTCGAAGAGCGGGAACCCGGCCGGGCCGTGGACGCTGATCGCGGACGCCACCAAGCTCGCCCACTCCGGCTCGGCCGAGCCGGCACTGGGCCAGTTCCCGGGGGCGCAGACCTGGTACAACCAGTACGTCCAGGTCGACCCGAACAACCCCATGCACGTCTACGCGGGGCTCGAGGAGGTCTACCAGTCGTTCAACGGCGGCCAGACCTGGTCGACGATCGCGCCGTACCTCAACTCGGTGCTGCCGTGCTTCCACGGGAGCCCGACGGACTGCCCGCCGACGGCCCACTCCGACCAGCATGCCGTGCTGATCACGGGTCACACGATGTACACGGGCAGCGACGGCGGCGTCTGGCGACGGCCGCTGTCCGACCGGGACCAGGCCGGCTGGGTCGACCTGAACGCCACGCTGCGCACGACCCAGTACTACAGCGCCGGCATCGGCCGCATGGGCGACGGCGACGCGGTCTGGGGCGGCCTGCAGGACAATGGCGCCACGCTCACCCGACCGGGCGCCCCTCTGGTCACGCAGGGGTTCACCGGTGACGGCGGCGACGTGATCGTCGATCCGGCGAACGCGAACCATGTCGTCAACGAGTACGTCGACCTCGACATGGCACTGAGCACGGATGCGGGCAGGAACTACCGCGAGATCTCGCCGTCATGCGGCGCGTTCACGTACACGCCCAAACCGTGCGACCCGGCGCCGCAGTTCATCGCGCCGTTCACCGCCGACGTGCGCAACCCGACCCACTGGGTGGCCGGCGGCGAGTTCATCTGGGACGACCACGCCGGATGGAACACCCACTGCTCGGCAACGGCGTGCGACTGGAAGATCATCCACGACACGCATGCGTCGACGACGGCGCTGGCCGTGAACGGCAAGACGATCTACGCCGGCTGGTGTGCGCTGCCCTGTGAGCCGCATCAGGGTGTCCCGTTCCAGTCCGGCATCGACACGAACGCCGGCGGCACGTGGCACACCGTGCACGCGCCGAACCTGCCGAACCGCTTCATCACGGGGCTTGCGGTCGATCGCAACGACCCGAACCACGTGACGGTCACGTTCGGCGGGTTCCTGCGCCGCTGGATCCCCGGCGGCGGGAACGGCCACGTGTTCGAGTCGTGGAACGGCGGCAAGACGTGGAAGAACATGACGGGCAACCTGCCGGACAACCCGGCGGAGGACGTCGTGCTCGTCCACCACAAGCTGATCGTGGCGACCGACCTGGGCGTGTTCGTCGCCCGGGACGGCTCCAGCCACTGGGCGCGGCTGGGCCACGGCCTGCCGAACGTGGCCACGTGGTCGGTCGCGGTCGACCCGAGCCGGCGGTACGTGGTCGCGGCCACCCACGGCCGTGGCCAGTGGAAGATCGGCATCCGCTAGCCCTTCGCGGCGGGCTGGCGCTCGAGGAGCGTCAGCCCGCCGCACCGAGCGAGTTGCACTCGGTGCGGCGAGGGGCGACGACGAGGCGGAGGTTCGTGTCCGCCCCGCTCGCCGCGGTGAAGTGGACGAGGCCGTTCGCGCCGACGTGGACGACCCGGCCGTCGACCTGCGCGGAGATCAGCCGGCTGCCGGCGACCCAGGCCGCCCCGGCCCGGTAGCCGCCCGGATCGACCGCGACCTGGGCGACGTCACGGCCGCCGATACGCACCACCTTGCGGCTCTGTGACCCGGCGAGCACGATCGAGCCGGGGTACGGCCTGCCGGCGATCGGCGGCCCCTCGGTCGTGCAGCCGGCGCGCACGGAGGCATGGATCGCGATGCGGGTGTCGTTCCCGCCGGATCCCGACCCGCACCCGGCGACCACAACGCCGATGGCCGCCATGATGGCGATCACGAGCGAAGCCTTCACAGCACGTAGGACGAGCACGGCGGGCAGATGGTTCCCCGATCTCGCAATTGACATCCGCCGCGAGTGTCAATTGGCGCCGGCCGGGATGCGGCTGTCCGCCGCCCGGGTCGCGAGCGACAGCGCCGCGACCAGCGCAAAGACGACGCTGGCGTGGCCGAGCGAGAAGAAGAGCCCGATCCCGATGGGCCGCCGGACTAGCGGGGTGGCCTGCGTCCGCGCAGGGAGTCGGTGCGGCGGCGGTCGAGCTTGGTCGGCCGGCCGCCGATGCGGTAGTCGCCGAACGCGGGCTCCAGGCGGCGCTTCTCGGCACGGCTGGCGCGCGCGGCGAGTGATTCGGCCGTCTCCTGGTAGAGGGTCGCGGCGACCTTCGCCGGGCCGCGCCGCTCGGCCAGGCCGAGGATGACGACGGTGCGCACGACGTCGCCGATTCGTACCTCGATGACGTCGTCCGCGCGCACCTCGCGGGCAGGCTTCACCCGCTCGCCGTTCACGCGCACGTGGCCGCCGGCGACGGCGTCGTGGGCCAGGCCGCGGGTCTTGAAGAAGCGGGCTGCCCAAAGCCACCTGTCAACCCTGACGCGGTCCATCCGCCTCCCCGCACTCCGCCGCCCTGCTCGCGCACTCCGATACGTCGATGCAGTCGCAGTCGCGGCTCACGCGCAGCACCTCGGCCATCGCCCCCGCCCGCGCGACCACGGCGTCGAGCTCGGCGATCTTGGCGTCGACGAGGCCGCGCCAGCGCGCCTTCTGGGCCTTTCCCCGCGGGGCGGCCAGGATGATGCGGGTCTCGTCGAGCGTGAACCCGAGCGCGCGGCAGAAGCGGATCGTCGCCAGCTGCTCGACTGCGACCGGGCCGTAGCGGCGGCGGCCGCCGACGCGGGCCGACGGCACGACCAGCCCCTCGTCGTCGTAATAGCGCAGCGTCGAGGTGCGCACACCTGCGCGGCGGGCCACCTCGCCGATCGTGAGCAGCGGCTGCTCGGTCATCCCGGTCACCGTAGCCCCCGGATCGCTTGACTTCAAGCCGGCTTGAAGTGGCAGAGTGCAGGCATGGACCTCGCATGCACCCTCTCACCCACCGCCCTGGGGTCGCGCGGCGCGCGCTGGCGCCGCCTCATCGCCCGCTCCGGCCTCGGCCGGGACGAGACTCCCGACGGCCTGCGCCTGCGCTTCCGGACCGATCCCGGCGCCGCCGCCGAGCTGGCCGCCCTCGCCGCCGCCGAGCGCGAATGCTGCGCCTGGGCCGACTGGTCGGTCGAGCCCGGCGACGGCGAGATCGCGCTCGTCGTCCGGTCGTCCGGCGCCGGCGTCACCGCCCTGCACACCATGCTCGAAGGGTTCGAGGAGCCGCCTCGCGGGTAGACGACGGTCTGCATGACCCCCGCAGCGAGCCCCGGGTGAACGGGCCGCGGAAGGTGGCCCTGGTGGCGGGGGCGACGCGCGGCGCGGGCCGTGCGATCGCCGTCGAGCTGGCCCGCGCGGGCCTTTCCGTGTACGCGACCGGCCGCAGCAGCCGGGCGTCGGGGCGCTCGGAGATCGACCGGCCCGAGACGATCGAGGAGACCGGCGAGCTGATCGCGGCCACCGGCGGCGAGGGAACGGCGCTCGTCGTCGACCACGAGGATCCCGCCGCCGTCACCGAGCTCGTCGCGCGGATCGAGCGCGAACGCGGCCGGCTCGACGTCCTCGTGAACGACATCTTCGGCGGCGACCGCTACATGGAATGGGACAAGCCGCTCTGGGAGCACGACTGGGCGGGCGGGCTGCGCATGCTGCAGATGGGCGTGCACACCCACCTGATCACGTGCCGCGCGGCCGTCCCGCTGATCCTGCGCACCGCGGGCGCCGAGGACAGCCGAGGACTCGTGATCGAGATGACCGACGGCACCGCGGAGGCGAACGCCGAGTTCCGGCGCAACGTCGGCTTCTACTACGACCTCGTCAAGGCGAACGTCGGGCGGATCGTCATCGGGCTCGCGGCCGAGCTCGAGAACGAGCCGGTGACAGTCGTCGGGGCCACGCCCGGCTGGCTGCGGTCGGAGCAGATGCTCGAGAACTTCGGCGTGACGGAGGCGAACTGGCGAGACGCCTGCGAGCGCCGGCCGGGCTTCGGGATCTCCGAGTCGCCGACGTACGTCGCCCGGGGCATCGCCGCGCTCGCCCGCGCCGGCGACGCCGAGCGGTGGCGGGGATCGATCGTGAGCGCACGCCAGCTGGCCGACGCGTACGGGGTGACGGACACCGACGGCAGCCGGCCGGACTGCTGGGGCTACATCGCCGCCTATGGCTGGGAGCATGAGGACGGCGATGGCATCGAGGATTACCGCTGACCGGGGTCTGACCCCGAACGGAACTGCAACAGAAGTGTCACAGCCGCCGTTCGGGGTCTGACCCGGTTGGGGCGTAGCATCCCGCCATGGCGACGGCGGACACGCGGGCGGCGGCGGCAGGGTTCGACGTCGCCGCGCACGCGGCCCTCTGCGGGAGCTCGTCGCCACCTCCGACCTGCCGCATCACCACCCGCGCCAGCGCGGGCTCAGAGCTTCCCGAGCTTGCCCGCGAAGTCCTTGACGAGCGCATCGAGCACGCCGCTCACGACGCCCTCGCCCATCGACGCCGCCTTGCCGGCGATCTGAGCGTTCGTGTGGATATTTCCGCCGCCGTCGTTCAGGTCGAACGCGATCGTGGCGTTCGCGTACCCCTGGCCGCCCGCCTCGCGCGACTTCACCGTCATGACCAGATGGTGGGCGGCGGGGTCCTGCTCGGTCACCTCGAGCGTGCCCGTGAATGTCAGCGACATCGCCCCCATCTTCACCTTGATCTCGGCCTTCACCGCCTCGGGGCCAATGCGCTCGAGCACCGTGGCGCCCTCGACGCACGGGATCACCTTCTCGAGGTCGAGGATCGTGGCGAAGCTTGAGTCGATCGACCGTTCGGTCGTGAACGGGTGGTCGAGCACTACGGCCATCGAGCTCCTCCGGCGGGTCGCCGAAACAGGCACAAACTATAGGCTTGGGCGGTGTCCATCCCGGCTGGCACGTATCGCTTCGGCCCGGGCAACGGCACCCTCGCGGTGAACACGGGCCGCACGGGTGCCGTCGCCAAGGCGGGCCACGACCTGCTCCTGCACGTGACCGGCTGGGAGGGGACGCTCGAGGTCGGCGACTCGGGCCTGTCACGGCTCGAGGTGCGCGCCGACGGCGGCTCGCTCAGGGTGCAGGAGGGGACGGGCGGGATGCAGGCGCTCGACGACGACGACAAGGCCAACATCGAGCAGACCATCGACGACGAGGTGCTCCGGCGCGACCAGATCACCTTCCGCTCGACCGACGTCGCCGCCACCGGCGACGGCCTGCGCGTGACCGGCGACCTGACCCTGCGCGGCCGCACGGCGCCGCTCGCGGTCGACGTGGCGGTGAGCGACGGCACCCTGATGGCCGCCGGCGTGATCCGCCAAACCGATTTCGGGATGAAGCCCTACTCCGCCCTCTTCGGCGCGCTCAAGGTGGCCGACGAGGTGCGCGTCTCGCTGGCGGCAGCTTGGCCCGCCTGATCTACTCCGCAATCGCGTCGCTCGACGGCTACACGGCCGACGCGGAGGGGAAGTTCGACTGGGCCGCGCCGGACGCCGAGCTGCACGCCTTCGTGAACGACCTCGAACGCGACGTCGGCACCCACCTCTACGGCCGCCGCATGTACGAGACGATGGCGGTCTGGCAGAGGATGGACGTCTCCGCCGAGCCCGATGTCATGCGCGACTACGCCGGGATCTGGCGGGACGCCGACAAGGTCGTCTACTCGCGCACGCTGGCCGCAGCGTCGACCCCGCGCACGCGGATCGAGCGGGACTTCGACCCGGAGGCCGTCCGGCGGATGAAGGAGACGGCCGGCCGCGACCTCTCGGTGGGCGGGCCTGGTCTGGCCGCGCACGCCCTGCGCGCGGGCATCGTCGACGAGATCCAGCTGTTCCTCGTCCCGGTCGTCGTGGGCGGCGGCACACGGGCACTGCCCGACGGGCTGCGGGTCGACCTCGACCTCCTGGACGAGCGCCGCTTCGCGGGCGGCGCCGTGTACCTGCGGTATCAGTCCCGGTAGACGGTCTGCGCATCCAGGCCGCCTTCGACGAGACCGCGGCGAGGTAACGCATTCGACCCACTTTCCGTCGCAGGTGTCACATTCCGGCGTTCGGGTATGGTCTCCACTCGGCCGCTCTGTGGGGTGGGCGGCGTTCCGTTTCCTGGCAGGGGAGGGATCGATGAATCGTCTTCGGCAGGCTGCCCTCGGGCTGGCCGTCGCCACGGGGCTGCTGGCAGCCACCGGCTCGGCCGCCGCCGCGACAGCCAACCACGGCAGCGTCACGTGCCACCGCGGCACGGTCGCCGCGGGCCACTACCGCTCGCTGACGATCGCCGGCTCGTGCACGCTCGCGAGCTCCGGCACCGTGACGGTGCGGCACGACCTCGTGGTCCAGCGAGGCGCGTTCTTCAACGCCGTCACGGCGGCGACGCTGAACGTCAAGGGCGACGTCTGGGTGAAGCGCCACGCCGTCGCGCTGCTCGGCTGCAACACGGATCTCGGCTGCGCGGCGAACTCGGACAACCACATCCGCGGGAACCTCACCGCGGTCGGCGCGTGGGCGACCGTCGTCCACGGCACCGCCACCCGCGGGAACGTCTCGTTCCTCGGCGGCGGGGGCAGCGAGGACTGCTCGATCACGCCCATCCTGGGGCAGGTGCCGTACTACTCGACCTACCAGGACGGCGCGATCGGCGGCAACTTCACCGTCCGGCGGCTGCACACGTGCTGGTTCGGCCTGATCCGCGTCCACGTGGGCGGAAACGCCCTCATGGTGGGCGGCCGGTTCGGCGATCCCGACGCGATGGAGATCGTGACGAACGTGATCGGCGGGAACCTGGGCTGCTTCAACAACGTGCCCCAGGCCCACGTCGGCGACTCGCAGGGCGAGCCGAACATCGTCGGCGGCCACAAGCGCGGGGAGTGCGCGGCGCTCTAGACGCCTCCCGAGCTGGGGTCTGACCCCGAACGAAAGAGCCGCGGAAGTGCAACGGCCGACGTTCGGGGTCAGACCCCGATTTACTTGGCGGGCAGCGTGCGGGCGTAGCCGACGCCGCGCTCGACCCACTCGGCGAGGGCCGTGTCGGCGGAGACGTCGTCGGTCGGGACGCGGAGCCACCCCGGCATCTGCCTCCCGCGCATCTCCATCGGCTCGGCCGGCGTGCTCGCCACGAGCGCGTCCGACTGCTCCGGGTCGACCCGCACCAGGATCCCGCCCTGGCCGCTCGCGGCGACGGCCATATTGCCGCCGATCAGGAACGCGAGGCCGCCGAACATCTTCTTCTCGGAGAGGTCGGGCGCGGCCCCGATCCGGTCACGGATGCGGGCTGCGAGGGCTTCGTCGTAGGCCATACGGCGATTCTACGTGCGCAGGAACCGGCGCAGGGTGATGCCGGATCCGAACGCGCCCAGGAGCAGCCCGAACATGGCGAGCATCGTGACGAGGAGCGGCACGCCGACGAGCCGGGCGGGGTCGGTCAGGCCACGGTCGTAGCCGTTCAGGGCGACATAGACGGCCGCCAGCAGGACGACCGCGCCGAGGGCTCCGAGCATTCCGGTCAGCATGCCCTCGAGCATGAACGGCAGGCGCACGAAGGCGTTCGTCGCCCCGACGAGCTTCATCACCTCGATCTCACGCCTCCGCGAGAAGATCGAGAGCCGGATCGTGTTCTGGATCAGGACGACGGCGGCAATGCCGAGCAGGAGCATGAGCCCGAACACGAAGTAGAGGACGTACTCGAGCGTGTTCAGGACGCGGTCGGTGATCTTCTTCCCGTAGGTCACGCAGGGTGCGCTGCCGCAGTTGTGCACCGCCGCGATGTGCTGCGCCGCGGCCGCGGTCGCCGCCGCCTGGCTGGGTTCGGTCAGCTTCACGTAGAACGCCGGCGGCAGCGGGTTCGGAATCCTCTTCAGCGCCTTCTGCTCGGGCGGCGAGAGCATCCTCGCGGCCTCGCTCGGCGAGACGTACCGGAACGACCTCACGTACGGGAGATCCTTCACCCGGTTGGCCACCTCGCCGCGTTTTGCCGCGCTGGTCGCGTACGCCGCAGGCAGGTACAGCTTGACCGTGACCTCGTTGCGGACGCCGACGGCGTAGTGGTACACCCACCACCCGGTCGTGACGAAGATCCCGAGCAGGAACGTCACAATCAGCACCGTGACCGTGGCCGCAAGCGTCGTCGCCGCGTTGGAGCGGATCGACGCGAGCGCCTCCCAGAAGAAGAATCGCCATCTCACCATGGGGGTTCCTCCCACGCGAGCATTCTCATGGGGCCATCGTAACCCGGCCTGAGCCTGGCTTCAGGCTCACTGGGGCCCCGGCCCCCAGGGCTATACTTGCTGCCCTCGCGGGGCTATAGCTCAGTTGGGAGAGCGCCTGGATCGCACCCAGGAGGTCAGGGGTTCGAATCCCCTTAGCTCCACTGCCGACTCGAATCGTCGACGGCACGCAGGAACGCCAGCACCCGCTCCGTGAGCAACCCGGCGGCCTCGGCGTCGTATGCCGGAAGCGACGGATCGGCGAAGAGATGCTGCTCCCCCGGGTAGAGGTAGAGGGTCGCGTCGTCGGTCGAGTCGGCCAGCGCCCGGGCCGCGTCCATGTCCTCGGCGAAGAACGGGTCGCCGTCCTTGGCGTGCACCTGCACCGGGACTCCCTCCGGCCACCCGTCGCCGAACTCCGAGGCGGGCAGGCACGAGCACATGAGCAGCGCTCCGCGCGCGCCGTCCCGGGTCTGGGCGAGCTGCTGGGCGGGCATGACTCCGAAGGAGAACCCGGCGTAGACGACGTCCGGCCGCAGCTCCTCGGCGGCGGCGACACCGCGCTCGACGAGGGTCTCGAACCCCGCCTCCTCGGCGAAGGCGAGGCCGTCGTCGATCGAGTCGAACACGCGCCCGTCGAAGACATCGGGCGTATGGACGGTGTGTCCGGCCGTCCGCAGCGTCTCGGCGAACGACTGCACGCCATTGGTGAGCCCCTGCACGTGGTGGTAGAGCACGACTTCGGTCATCTCAGCCCTCCTGATCATTGATCCATAAATATGGGACGTTCGGGAATGATAGTCTGATCGGCCGTGGCGAGCAACCGGCAACCTCCCGACTACGAGCTCGCCGACCGGATCGCGCTGACCACGCCGGCCCAGGTGAAGGCGATCGGGCACCCGCTGCGCACGACGATCCTGAGCCTGCTCCATGAGCGGGCGGCGACGGTGACCGAGCTGGCGGTCGCGACCGGGCGGCCGAAGAGCACCGTCGCGCACCACGTGAACGTGCTCGTGGAGAACGGCCTGCTGCACGTGGTGCGCACGCGCCGGGTCAGGGCGATCGACGAGCGGTTCTACGGCCGCACGGCCCGCATGTTCTACGTCGACGCCGAGCGGGCCTCCGAGGGCAACGAGGACATGCCCCGCGACTTCAACGACTTCGAGGTCGCCGCCCGGGAGTCGGCCGCGGCCTTCGAGGACGGCAAGCTCTGGGGCTTCATCCGGCACGCACGCATCTCACAGGACCAGGCGGCGGAGTTCTGGGAGCGGATGGCCGGGCTCGTGGCCGAGTTCGACCGGCTCCCGCGGGCGGGCGACACCATGTACGGCTTCGCCGTCGGCGTCTACCCCACCGACCATCCGACACTGCCGGGCGGCGACGGACCGGGGACGTGACGGGCGTGGAGTTCGACGAGACAGCTTTCGCCGGCCCGGAGCACCTCGATCCAGCGTACGTCGCCGGCTACGACAGGAAGGCCGCGTTCGACCCGGCCGACGACGTCGCCGTGCTGCGGTCGCACGGTCTCGACGACGACAGCACGGTGATCGACTTCGGTGCCGGCACGGGGACCTTCGCGCTCGCCGCCGCGCCGTACTGCAGGCGCGTGATCGCGGTCGACGTCTCCCCGGCGATGGTGGCGGCGCTCCGCGCGAAGGCGGCGCGCACGGGCGCGGTGAACATCGCTCCCGTGCAGGCGGGGTTCCTCAGCTACGCACACGACGGCGGCCCGGTCGAGGCGGTCTACTCCCGAAACGCCCTCCATCACCTGCCCGATCTGTGGAAGGCAATCGCACTTCGGCGCATGGAACGCTGGATCGACGCCAGATCGACGCCAGATCGACGGACCGCTCTGAGATCGGCTGGACGCGCGCCGAACTCGAGACGCACGTGGGCGACGAGCACAGCACGTTCACCTGGCTGCTGGAGCCCATGCTCGTGCAGGCCGGCTTCGAGATCGTCAAGGCCGTGTACGCACCGCTCGGCGCGTACGCCGAGTACACGTGCGTCAGGTCGTGAGGATCATCTGCTGAGCCGAGTCGCCGCTCGTCGCCTCGCGGGTGACCCAGCAGCGATGCCAGGTCATCCCGGCCGGGATCACGGCCGTGAACGACGACCGGTTCGCACCCGCCGTGTTGAACGTCACGGCGGAGACCTTCTCGCCGCTCGGCGTGCGGAACCACATCTCGTAGTACTGGCCCGCGCCCGCCGGCGGCAGGCCCGTGGTCGTCACGCGCATCTGCCGCAGACCGTCGTTCGGGCGGCTGAAGTCGACCTCGGCCGCCGCGCCCTGCGGCCCGTGCAGATCGACCGAGAACTGGGTCGCAAACCCGCCGCTGCCGCCGCCGCTGGTCAGGGCGAGCACGAGCGCCGCAGCCGCCGCCGCGCCCAGTGCCGCAGCTCCGGAGGCGACCCGCCACCAGCCGCTGAAGCGGTGGGTGCGGGACACCCGGATCACCTGCGCAAACTCGGACAGCGCTGCGTTTCGCGCGGCCATCGCCGCGGCCGCCGGAACGGCCTCGGGCGCCGGCGTGCGCTGCAGCATGCGCTCGACGCGCTGGAGGTCAGCCTCGTCGCTCACCGGCCCACCTCCTCCCGCAACATCGGCGCCATGCGCTGGAGGGCGCTGCGGGTTCGTGTCTTGACAGTTCCAAGGGGCAGCTCGAGCTGCTCCGCAATCTCGCTCTGGGCGAGCCCGCTGAAGTAGGCGAGCTCGATCACCTCGCGCTCCCGGTCGGGCAGCGAGTCGACCGCCACGTGCACATGGAACGCCTCCATGTCGGCGATCGCCTGGGCATCCGGCAGCGGCGCCGGGTCGGCGCGGTCGGGCAGCTCGCCGACGACCAGCGGCACCTTGGCGCGGCTGGCATCGATGGCGGCGTTCCTCGCGATCGCGAACATCCACCCCGCGGCGCTGCCGCGGCCGCGATGGTATCCCTTGGCTGCCCGCCACACGGCGGCGAACGCCTCCTGCGCCACGTCCTCGCCGCGATGGCGGTCGCGCACGATGCGCAGGACGAGCGAGTAGATGGCCCGGGAGTAGCGCTGGTAGAGAACCTCGAAGGCTGCCTGATCGCGGTCTTTGGCGACGAGCTCGAGCAGGTCTTCGTCGGTCATCGACTCGGGGGTCACGACGGCCAGACTAGACCATCCCCGAGGGGTGAGGGCGCGCGGCGCCGCGGCGACGAGGAACACTGTCATCGTCCTGAATACGGCCGGCCGCGTTCGCCGGATTGTGATCTGGCACTCGTTTGAACCCGAAGCGGCGTCGCCGGCGACGCAGATGCGCGTCGAGTGCGGTCGCCGCTGCGCGGCGTCGTCCCAGAACGCCACGGAACGACTCGATCCGGCCGGCGACGCCACTTCGGGTCGGCGAGCGCTCCGCAGGGCGGCAGCCGAGGCTGGTGGCCGAGGGGAGCGCTGGACTCACGATGGCCGCGACCCGCCCCCGGCGCGTCACCCGAACGGTTATGCCTGGAGGCCCGCTCCGCAGATCAGGGGAAGTCCGACCCGACGTGCGCGTCGGCGGAATGGATGTGCATCCCGGCAGTCACCAGGTCGCGGATGCTGACGACCCCGATCACCTCGCCGTCCTCGACCACGGGGATGTGGCGGAACTTGCGGTCGTGCATGATCTGGGCCGCCTCGCTCGGGAGGTGATCCGGCGGGAGCGTGATCGGGTCGGGCGTCATGTACGACTCGACCCGGTGCTGGTCGGGATGGCGGCTTTCGGCGATGGCCCGGAGCAGGTCGCGCTCGGTGAAGATGCCGACCAGGTTGCCGCCGTCGGTGACCACCGCGGCGCCCACCTCGCGGCGGCGCATCGCGCGCGCCGCTTCGCTCAACGTCACCGAGGGCTCGATGGTGAGCACGTCCCCGCCGCTCATGAAGTCCCGCAGGGTGACCGCCATTCCGGAATCCTACTCCGTTTCGCGCGGGCGTAAACGCATCTCGAGCACGAGATCGGCGTCGAGCGCGTCGGCGATCCGCATCAGCGTGTCGAGCTTCGGCGGCCGGCCGCCCCGCTCGAGCCGGGCGATGGCGGACTGCGTCGTCCCGCACAGGACGGCCAGCTCCTGCTGGCTCATCCCCCGGTCCATCCGGTTGTCCGCGACCATCCGCCCGACCTCGGCGAAGCGCTGCTCGTGGTCGCGCCCGAGCGCCTCCGCGCGCTTGCGGATGCCCTCCCGCATGCGTTCGAGCGACTGTGCGGTGAGGCGATGGCGCTGGCTGTGCGGATGGCTTGCCACACACCCAGTGTATCGCCTGTGCGCTATCGGCCGCCACAACCGCCATACGGCGGCCGCAACCCGGAACGCATCTGTATCGTCTGTTCGCGCAATGAGGCGAGTGGCGATCACCGGGGTCGGCGCTGTCACCCCGGTCGGGAACGACGCCGGGTCGATGTGGGACGCCCTCGTCTCGGGCCGGAGCGGCGTCGACGTGATCCGCTCCTTCGACGCGAGCGACTTCCCGGTGAACATCGCCGCCGAGGTGAAGGACTTCGACCCCGCCGCGGCCATGTCGCCGAAGGAGGTGCGGCGCACCTCGACCGACGTCCACTTCGGCGTGGCGGCGGCGATCGAGGCGGCCCGAGACGCCGGGCTCGAGGTGGACGAGCCCCGCCGCGTCGGCGTCGTCATCGGCAGCGTGATGGGCGGACTCGCGTACACCCTGCGTCAGCAGGCGATCCTGGACGAGCGCGGCTGGGACCGGGTCTCGCCGCACTGGCTGCCGAACACGCTGGTCGACACGACGACGAGCCACGTCGCCACGATGCTCGGCGCTCGCGGCCTGAACTACTCGACCGAGTCGGCCTGCGCGACCGGCACGCACGCGATCGGCGAGGCGGCGGCCGCGATCGAACGCGGGCAGGCCGACGTGGTCCTGGCCGGCGCCACCGAGTCGGCCATGCTGCCGATCATCCTGGCCGGGTTCTGCGCGATGCGCGCGCTCGTCGACGGCCGCGACGACCCGGCCGCCGCGTCGCGCCCGTTCGACCTGACGCGATCGGGGTTCGTGATGGCCGAGGGGGCGGGCGTGATGGTGCTCGAGGAGCTCGACCGGGCCCGGCGCCGCGGCGCCCGCATCTACGGCGAGGTCGTCGGCTACGGGGCGTCGAACGACGCCTACCACGTCGCCACCCCCCACCCCGAGTCGATCGGCGTGATCGAGATGATGCGCGACGCGCTCGCGCGGTCGGGGATGGAACCGTCCGAGGTGGACTACATCAACGCCCACGGCACCTCGACGCCCTATAACGATGCCGCCGAGACGCAGGCGATCAAGGCGGTGTTCGGCGACCACGCCTATGAGATGGCGATCTCGTCGAACAAGTCGATGTTCGGCCACATGTTCGGCGCGGCCGGGGCGGTCGAGGCGGTGGCCACCGCGCTCACACTCCACCACGGCGTGATCCCGCCGACGATCAACCTGCGCACGCCCGACCCCGAGTGCGACCTCGACTACGTGCCGAACGAGGCCCGCACCGCCGAGGTGCGGGTCGGCCTCTCGAACTCGATGGGCCTGGGCGGGCACAACGCCTGCCTGATCCTGCGCAAGCTCGAGGACTGAGCAAGATGGGGACTGTCCCCGCCGGGCGGGGACAGTCCCCGGTTCTCGTCTAGCCCAGCCCGGCGCGGCGGACACGCTCGCCGGCCATGCCGCTCACCACCGTGTCGACGAGGCCGTAGTCGCGCGCCTCCTCGGCCGTCATGAAGTAGTCGCGCTGCGTGTCGGTGTGGATCTGGTCGACGGACTTCGCGGTGTCGCGCGCCATGATCTCCTCCATCCGCCGCTGCAGGGTCAGGATCTCGCGGGCGCGGATCTCGATGTCGGTCGCCTGGCCCTCGAAGCCCGACGTGTGCCCCTGGTGGATCATCACCTTCGCGTTCGGCAGGGCCAGCCGCTTGCCCTTGGCGCCGCCGGCCAGGAGCACCGCCCCCATCGACATCGCCATCCCGAAGCAGATCGTCTGCACGTCGCAGCGCACGTACTGCATGGCGTCGTAGATCGCGAGCCCGGCGTAGACGTCGCCGCCCGGCGAGTTGATGTAGAGCGAGATGTCCTTGTCGGGATCGTCCGACGCGAGGTGGATGACCTGGGCGACGATCAGGTTCGCGATCTCGGACGTGACCGGCGTCCCGAGGAAGATGATGCGGTCGTTCAGAAGCCGCGAGTAGATGTCGAACGAGCGCTCGCCGCGCCCGGTCTGCTCGACGACCATCGGAATCAGCGGTGACATGGTGCCCCCTTGGCTATAGTGCAACCTACTGGTTGCCCATACTAGGTCGATCAGCGCGAACGCGCAACCCCGAGGTTGCACATCGTCAGGAGGCGTCCATGTCCGAGTCCGTCACCCGAGAGATCGTCCTGCCCCTGGAGCGCGAGGAGGCGTGGCGGGTCGTCACCGAGCCCGACCACCTGCGCGAGTGGCTCGCCGACGACGTCGAGATCGAGCTGGTCGAGGGCGGCCAGATCGAGATCGGCTGGGACGGCGGCGGCCGCCGCCTCGGCACCGTCGAGACGGTGGAGGAGCTCGAGCGGCTGGTGTTCCGCTGGCACCCGGAGGAGCCGGGCCCCGACCACATCGAGACCACGGTCGAGATCGGCCTCGACGACGCCGGCGAAGGCACCCGCGTCACGGTGGTCGAGACCGGCTTCGAGGCGCTCGAGCCGACCAGCATGGCCGGCTGCACCGCGGTCAGCACCTGGATCTGGGACGTCCGCCTGGGGGCCTGTGGCGACCTGCCGCTGATGCTCGCGCGATGAGCCCCGATCCGGTCGGGGCGACGTTCGCGGCGCTCGCCGACCCGACCCGCCGGCACGTGATCGGCGTCCTCTCCGGCGGTCAGGAGGTCAGCGTCACCGAGCTCGCCCGCGAGCTCCCCATCAGCCGCCAGGCCGTGGCCAAGCACCTGGCGGCCCTCGCCGACGCCGGGCTCGTCGAATCGACCCGGCAGGGGCGCGAGACGCGCTACCGCCTCACCCCCGGTCCGCTCACCGACGCCGGCGCCTGGATCGACCGGGTCGGCTCCGAGTGGGACTCCCGTCTGGGCCGCCTGCGCCGCCACGCGGACACGCGGCCGCGGTCCGCCTGAACCCACTATCCTGCCCGTCGATGTCGACCGTTCGCCGGGCCAGCCCACTGATCTCGCAGGCGGAGGCGCGCGAGCTGGGACTCGACCGGCCCGACCTGATCGGCATCTACCGCAACATGCTCGCGACCCGCCGGATCGAGGAGCGCGGCAACCTGCTCTTCAAGGCCGGGAAGCTGCCGGGCAGCTACTACACCGGCCGCGGCAACGAGGCCGCGTCGGTCGGCGTCGCGACCGCGATGGGCGCCGACGACGTCGCCTCCCCTCTCCACCGCAACCTCGGCGTCCATGTCGTCCGCGGCATCCAGCCCGCCGCGATCTTCTGCCAGTTCATGGGCCGCTCGGGCGGCGCCACCGGCGGCCGTGACTCGAACCTGCGCTCGAACGACTTCACCTCCGGGCACGGCCTGCTGGCCGGGGTCAGCCACCTGCCGGCGATGATCCCGACGATCACGGGCATCGCGCTCGCGTTCCAGCTGCGGCAGGAGCCGCGGGTGGCGATCGGCTGGTGCGGCGACGGCGCCGCCGCCCGCGGCGACATGCACGAGTCGATGAACCTGGCCGGCGTGCGGCGGCTGCCGATCGTCTACGTGATCGACAACAACCAGTACTCCTACTCGACGCCCAACCGGCTCTCGTTCGCATGCCAGAGCCTGGCCGACCGCGGCCCGGCGTACGGCTTCGAGGGAATCGTCGTCGACGGCACCGACGTGCTCACCGTCCTGCGCGAGGCCCGGCGCGCGATCGAGCGCGCCCGCGAGGGCGGCGGCCCCACCCTGCTCGAGCTGGTCACGCTGCGGATGGAGGGCCACGCCGTCCACGACGACGCCGGCTACGTCCCCCGCGAGCTCCTGGCCGAGTTCGCCGCCAAGGACCCGCTCGACCGCTTCCGCAGCTGGCTGGAGGAGGTCGAGGAGGTCGGCGAGAGCGAGCTCGGCGCGCTCGAGGACGACGTCGCGGCCTGGATCGACGCCGGCGTTGCCGAGGCCGAGGCGAGCCCCATGCCCGACCCGGCGACGCTCGTCGAGCGCGTCTACGGCTGAGGCTCGGGGCGAGACCCTTCGCTATGCTCGACCCATGAGCGAGTTCCCGTTCAACATGTTCGGCGGCGGCGACCCCGAGGAGCTCCAGCGGGCCATGGCCCAGTTCATGGAGCAGGCCCAGCAGGGCCAGCGGGTCGCGTTCGCAGACCAGGCGATCAACCTCGCAGTCGGGATCACGGTGGCGGCCATCGGCCGGCTCGACCTCGCCGGCGGCGCGGACGAGCAGGCGACGCAGGTGCGCGACGCGATCCGGCTGATCTTCCCGGAGGCGGTCACGCTGGTGCGCGAGGCGCGCGAGGGCCTGGCCTGAGCCGGAGGCGTGCGTGAGGTCGACCGGTGTCCATCACGTCGATCTCCTCGTGTCCGACATCGAGCAGGCGCTGCGCTTCTACCGGGGCGTGTTCGGCCCCCTGGGCTGGCACGGCATACACGAGATCCCCGGAGAGCGCGGCGAGACGATCCACTACGTCCACGGCCCCGGCTCGACGATCGGGCTGCGGCAGGCGCCCGACGGCGCGGCGACGCTCCCCGTCGACCGCTACCGGGTGGGCATGCACCACGTCTGCATGGAGGCGGCGACGAAGGAGCTCCTCTACGCCGCGGCCGAGCGCATCACCGCGCTCGGCGGCACGATCAGCGAAGGCCCGCGGCACTTCCCCGAGTACCGCGAGGGCTACCACGCGATCTTCTTCTTCGACCCCGACGGCATCAAGCTCGAGCTGTCCTGGACGCCGCCGGGGACATACGACTGGCAGAGCCCCCCACCCGGGTAGGTCTCGGATGGGTGGGTTGTGATGGCCCCGGGGCGCACGTAGCCTCGTGGGGGAGGTATGGGTAATGGCAGGTGGACGTACACGTAGGCGGGTTGCGGCGCTTTGCGCCCTCTTTGCGCTGCTCGTCCTCGTTCCGGCGGCGCAGGCGACGATCGCCACGACACCGCAGGTGACGTGGCAGACGAACGGCCGCGTGAACACGATCCTGCAGATCGGCGGGATCACCTACGTCGGCGGCAAGTTCACCGAGGTCTCCGACCATTCCGGCCACACCGCCACGGTCTCGAACCTGGCGGCGTTCAACGCGAGCGGCAACTACACGGGCTGGACCGCGAACGCGAACGGCACCGTCAAGGCGCTCGCGACCGACGGCACCGGCGCCGTCATCGTCGGCGGCAGCTTCACCCAGATCAACGGCTCCGGCCGGCCTCACGTCGCGAAGATCCTCGCGAACGGCACGCTCGTCGCCAAGACGACGTTCGCCGCCGAGGCCGACGGCGACGTGCAGGCGCTCACGGTCAGCGGCTCCACGCTCTACATGGGCGGCCAGTTCCAGAACGTCGACGGCCACGCCCGTCCCTGGCTGGGCGCAGTCGGCGTCAACGACGGCAATTTCGTCTCGGGGTGGACGCCCTTCGTCGACGGGCGCGTCGACGGTCTCGAGGCGGTCGGCGGCAACATCGTCGCCGGCGGCTTCTTCCTGAACGCGGGCTCCGCCGGCGGCGGACACCCGTCCATCGCCGCGTTCGACGACGCCACCGGCGTACTCCAGAGCGGCTACACCGGCCATTCGCCGAACTCCGCCGTCGTCTCGATGACCGCGGGCGGCGACGGCTCGGTCTACGTCGGCCACTTCAACAACCGCTTCGAGCGCTTCACGCCGACCGGGGGGACGAGCTGGCAGGTCGGCTTCGACGGCAACGTGCAGGCGGTCGGCATCTCCGACGGCGAGGTGGTCGCCGGCGGCCACTTCCAGAACATCTGCGATCCCGGCACGAACTGCACGAACCCGATCGTGCGCAACCACATCGCCGCCTTCGACCCGTCCAGCGGCGCGCTCGACACCACCTGGGCGCCGAGCGTGAACAGCGACCTGGGCGTCTTCGCCCTCGCCGACACGTCGGCAGGCCTGGCGGTCGGCGGCGACTTCACCCGCATCGGCGGCGTCGACCAGGCTCACCTGGCGTTCCTTCAGACCGGCAACTCGGTGCCGGTCGACTCGACGCCTCCGTCGTTCTCGGTGCTGCCCGACGCCACCCTGCGCAAGGCGACGACGATCAACTCGGGCAAGGTGCCGGCGCTGGTGCGCTGGGCGGCCACGGACGCGAGCGGCATCTGCTCCTACGCGCTGCAGAGCACCCTGAACGGCGGCTCGGCGACCGGCATCTCGCTGCCGTCGCAGATGTCGACCACGCACGCCGTCAACCTGGCGTCGTCCGCCAACGTGCACGTCTACCAGGCCAAGGCGACCGACTGTGTCGGCAACGCCACCGTGTTCGAGCCGGGCCCTTCGGTGCGGCTGACCGCCTTCCAGGACACGAACGCCGGCATCGCGTACACGGCGGCCTGGGGTCGCGGCAACGCCCCGCTGGCCTTCGGCGGCTCGGTGCACTCGACCGGCAAGGCCGGGGCGTCTGCCACGTTCAAGTTCACCGGCCGCCAGATCGCCTGGGTCGCCACCCGGCGGGCCAACCGCGGCACGGCGCACGTCTACCTCGACGGCAAGCTCGTCGCGAACGTGAACCTGCACTCGGCAACCATCATGCACCGCCGGATCGTGTTCGCCCACGCCTGGGCGGCCGACGGCGCCCACACGATCAAGATCGTCTGCGCCGGGACCGCCGGCCACCCGACGGTCGACGTGGACGCCTTCGTCTCGATCCGCTAGCTCGGGGACGCAAGTTCGCGAGGCCGCGCGCCGGCCGTCGGCGCCGCTCCGACGAACCGCCGTACGGCCGAGCGAGGGCGATCCGCGGATCCTCCGCCGCAGCGAGCGC
>Ga0105240_10004254_pt1 | contig 21890 bp, 16 predicted proteins | sample KBSC54metaG_FD_80426 | JGI IMG/M metagenome (GOLD analysis project Ga0105240, IMG submission 80426) | Corn rhizosphere microbial communities from Kellogg Biological Station, Michigan, USA - KBS C5-4 metaG | ecosystem: Host-associated > Plants > Roots > Rhizosphere > Soil | place: Michigan, USA... | reverse complement strand
TGCCACGGGCTTGGCGCTCGCTACGGTGGTCCTGGGACCCTGGGCGTCCATGCTGGCGGTCTCGATCGCCCTGGTGATCCAGGCATTGTTCTTCGGGGACGGCGGCATCACCGCGATCGGCGCCAACTGTTTCAACATGGCCATCGTGGGGTCGCTGGTGGCATACGCCGTCTATCGCGCAGTCTCCGGACGTGCGCCCGCGACCTCGCCGCGGCGCGTAATCGCGGCAGGACTGGCCGGATACCTGGCGATCAACGTGTCGGCCCTCTGCGCGGCCATCGAGTTCGGCATCCAGCCGATGCTGTACCGCGATGCGGCCGGCGCGTCGCTGTACTGCCCGTACCCCCTGAATATCGCGATCCCAGCCATGATGATCGGCCACCTGACCATCGCCGGCATGGCGGAATTGTTCGTATCGGCCGGCGCGGTCGCATTTCTGCAGCGCACCGACGCATCGCTCCTGCGCGTGCCGGACGTTCGCGAACCGGCAGGCGGCGTTGCCCGAACGCTGCGTCCGCTGTGGGCGACGCTGGGAGTGCTGCTGGTCCTGACGCCGCTCGGAATTCTGGCGGCCGGCTCGGCATGGGGCGAATGGGTCGCGTCGGACTACGCCGATCCCGCAGTGCGGAAGCAGATCGCCGCGTCGTCGTTTTCGGTCGCGCCGCCTGCCGGTGCACCAGGCGGACTGCAACGCCTGTCCACGGTCTGGACCGCGCCGTTTGCGCGCTATGCTCCTCCGTACGTGCGCAGCGCCGGCTTCGGCTATCTGTTGTCGGGCATGTTCGGCGCGGGACTGGTGCTCCTCAGCGGGTTCGGAATCGGCCGGGTGCTCCGCCGATGAGCGGCCTGCACATTCATCAGAATCCGCGTGGCAATTTCATCGAGCACACCATTGAGGGACTCCACGCCGCGCTGACGCGGGCCATGTACGCGGAGACGCTCGCGGGAGGGCGCGGCCTGCTGCAGGGGCTGGATCCACGCGTGAAAGTAGCGGGCCTGCTGGCGCTCATTCTCGCCACGGCTCTATCGCTGAAGCTTTGGGTGATTGCGGCGATCCTGGGAACAGCGGTATCGCTGATGCTCGCCTCCGCGCTGCCGGTCGGGATGGTCGCGCCGGTCTGGCTGAGCGTGCTGACCTTTACGGGCGTGATTGCGTTTCCTGCCATTTTTCTGACCCCGGGCGCCACGTTCTACAAGTTTCCCAACCTCGCCTGGCCCATTACCATTCCGGGCATCACCTCCGCGAGTTTCCTGATTTTGCGCGCCGAGACATCGGCCACACTGGCGATTCTCCTGGTGTTCACTACGCCCTGGACGCACATCCTGAAGGCCCTGCGCACGTTTCGCGTTCCGATCGTCTTTGTGGTGGCGCTGGGCATGACCTTCCGCTACATTCTGCTGTTGCTGGAGACCGCACGGGAGATGTTCGAATCGCGCAAGAGCCGCACGGTGGGCAAAATGAACCGGGCGGAATACCGGCGGCTGGCAGTCTCGAGCGGCGGGGTCCTGCTAGGCAAGAGCTTTCAATTGAGCAGCGAGGTTTTCGTGGCGATGCAGGCCCGCGGCTTTCGCGGCGAGGTCTACGTGCTGGACGATTTCCGCATGAGGTCGCGCGATTGGGCTGCGCTGTCGTGCTTCGGCGCACTCACCGCCGCATGCATCTGGGCGGGCCGCTGATGCTGTTCGAAGTCGACCGCCTCACGTACAGCTACCAGGGTGTAACCGCCTTGCGCGAACTCAGCCTGCAGATCGCGGAAGGCACGCGCGTGGCACTGCTCGGCGCCAACGGGTCGGGCAAATCCACGCTGCTTCGCCTGCTGGACGGCCTGTACTTCCCCGAGAACGGCATGGTCCGTTTCCGCGGCGAGGACCTGTGCGAGGAGCATTTCGCGGACGACGCGTTCGCGTTCGATTTTCGCCGCCAGGTCGGCATGGTGTTTCAAAATCCCGATGTCCAGTTGTTCAACCCGACCGTGTTCGACGAGGTGGCCTTCGGTCCGCTGCAACTCCGCTGGCCCAAGGCGCAGGTTCGCGACCGTGTGGCCGAGATTCTCGACCGCCTGCGCATTTCGAATCTCAAGGATCGCATTCCGCACCGGCTCTCCGGCGGCGAGAAGAAACGAGTGGCGCTCGCCAGCGTCCTGGTGCTCGATCCGGCGGTGCTCCTGCTGGACGAGCCGACGGCGGGCCTGGATCCGCGCAGCCAGAGTCAGTTGATCGACCTGCTCGTGGAGTGGGGCGGAGGCGCCAAGACGGTCATCACCGCCACCCACGATCTGGGCGACCTGGAAGATATCGCCGACCGCTGCTACGTGCTCGACTCGGGCCAGTTGGCAGGCGACGGCTCGCCCGCGGAAATCCTGCGCGATCAGGATCTGCTGCGGCGCACGAATCTGATCCACGCTCATCGCCACCGGCATCCTGGCGGCGAAGTACATACGCACCCGCATCTGCATCGGGAATAGCGGCCCGCTGAAGTGACTCTCCTTACGAATCTCCGCGGCGCTTTTCGCTAAACTCCATATTCGGGGAGACGCGACACTTGCGAATCAAAAAGGCGGTCATCACCGCGGCCGGACCCAACCAGCGCAGCCTGCCTCTGCAGACCGTGATCGATTCTGACGGCGAGGAGAAATCCGTCCTCTGCATTCTGATCGAGCAGGCGCTGACGGCCAACGTGGAAGAGGTCTGCGTGGTGGTTTGGCCGGGGGACGAAAACCGTTACGCGCAGGCGGCCTCGAGCCACGCCGGATCGGTGCGCTTCGTTGCACAACCGGAGCCCCTGGGCTACGGAAACGCCATCCATTGCGCCCGCGAATTCGTCGGTCAGGACGCCTTTCTGCACATGGTGGGCGACCACTTGTATGTGAACCCATCGCGGCCCACGGTACAGCACCTGGTCGAGGTCGCGGCCGCCGAGGCCTGCTGCGTTTCGGGCGTACAACGCACCCGCGAGAGCCTGCTCCGCCGATTCGGCACCGTTTCCGGCCGGCCCGTGACCGGCAAACCTGGCATGTACCGGGTCGATACGGTAGTCGAAAAGCCTACGCCGACCGACGCCGAACAGCGCCTCATGGTGCCCGGCCTGCGCGCCGGCCAGTATCTTTGTTTCTTCGGCATTCACGTGCTCACGCCGGAAGTAATGCCACTGCTGGGACGGCACGTGTCGCTCTCGGATGTTCTGAACGAATTGGCGCGGCACGAACAATATCTCGCGCTTGAAGACGACGGCCGCCGCTACGATTTGGGCGCGCGCTATGGCCTGCTCATCGCCCAACTCGCGCTGGCATTTCACGGACGCGATCGTGCAATGGTGCTGTCGCAACTCGTGGAGTTGATCGCTGACCGCGAAATGGGGCGGGCCCGGTGAGCCGACTGACGGAGATCATCGACTCGGACGATCCGCAGATCCGCAACCAATCGCTGGACACCGTTTGCGCGGGCGCGAGTCTGGCCGAACTGCTGGAGGAATGCGAGGCGCTGGAATTCTACCGGCGCGAGCAGCCGAGCCTGTACAAGCGGGTGCGCGCGCTGTTCTTCCTGTACGCCATCCACCGCTTTCACATTCCACTCCGCCTCGCAGCGGGCGCCGTCGGTCACATTCCGTACGAAGGCTACGTCCATCTGCTCAAGCGGCGATTCGAAGAGGCGATCGCGATATTCCGACGTGCGGCGAACGCGGCCTCCGGCGCGGAAATCTCCAGCGCGCTGGCGGCGGGATATCGTTCGCTCGGCTTCCAGACACTGGCCGATCAGGTGCGCCTCAGCGTACGCAGCGTCCGCGGCAATCAGTGGATGTTCCGCTGCGCGCACTCCGAGGATTATCCCCTCCGACTGCGGCCGGAGTTGCTGGCGAACGACCCGCTGTATCCCGTGCTGCGCGAGACCACGCCCGTCCGCATGGATTTGACGCACAGCGGCTGGAGCGACATTTTCTTTCTGGGCATGGATTTTCCCGAGGGCGCGCGCGTTCTCAACATTTCGGTCGATCTGGCGGTATCCGGAACGCCTGTGCCGCCCGTCGAGGCCTACTTACGCGTGATCGATCAGCCGGTGCTGCGGCTCACCAGCGTCGACCTGCAAGCCACCGCGGACATAACCAGCTTCGCCGAAGTCTTCGACTTCGCGCGCGATTACCTGGGACTGTTGAAAGCTGCGGTGATCGCCTCGGGCCTCGTGCCGCCGGGCATGGAGACGTCCACCGAACCGCTGGCCGACATGCTGGCGCGGCTGACGGGGAAACCGGGACTCGGCATCGAACTGGTCAGCAAGGTGAATGATATTCCTAAAGGCTCGCGCCTGGCTGTATCGACGACATTGCTGGCGTCATTGATTTCGGCCTGCATGCGCGCCACCGACCAGATTCACGCGCTGAGCGGCGGCCTGGAGGAGCGGGATCGACGACTGCTGGCGGCGCGGGCCATTCTGGGCGAATGGCTCGGCGGATCGGGCGGCGGCTGGCAGGATTCGGGCGGCGTCTGGCCCGGCATCAAGTTGATCCATGGCGTTCTGGCGCAGGACGGCGACCCCGAGTTCACCGTGAGTCGCGGCCGCCTGCTACCCGATCACAAGATCTTCGGTTGCGACGTCGTGAGTCCGGAGACTCGCGAGAAATTGCAGCAGAGCCTGGTGCTGGTGCACGGCGGGATGGCGCAGGACGTAGGCCCCATCCTGGAGATGGTCACGGAGAAATACCTGCTGCGATCCGGCGAGGAGTGGCGGGCGCGGAATGAGGCGATTACTCTTCTCGACGAAGTGGTCGGCCACCTGCGGGCCGGCGATATCCAGGCCGTCGGCAGCTGCACGCAGCGTAATTTCGACGGTCCCATCCAGACGATCATTCCGTGGGCCGGGAATCAGTATACGCAGACTCTCGTCGATAAGGTGCGCGCCGCCATGGGCTCCGCCTTCTGGGGTTTCTGGATGTTGGGCGGCATGGCCGGCGGCGGCATGGGCTTTCTGTTCGACCCGGCCAAACGCGACGAAGGCGAGCGGCTACTGCGGTCCATCCTGGCCGCCACGAAGCGCGAACTCGACACGGCCGTGCCCTACGCCATGGAGCCGGTGATCTACCGCTTCGCCATCAACGAGCGCGGCAGCCACGCCGAACTTTTGCGCGGCGAGGACGCGGTGCTGCCCCCGCAGTATTACGCGCTGACGGTGCCCCTGCTGATTCGAACGGAAATGCGCCTGCTTTCTCCGGCGCGCCAGACCGAATTGAGCCGCTTCGCCGCGGCCTGCCGCGATCTGCCCCAATTCGCCGGGGCCACCGCGCAGCTTTTCGAAAACCTGCTGCCCAAGCCGCCCGAAGCGGCGGACCGGACCGCGCAGAATCTGGCGGGACTACTGGAGACGCTGGGCTTCGATCCGCTTCAGCATCAGCAGATCCAATCGGCACTACGAGCGGGCCGCATCGGACTGAGACAGAATCGGCTATCGCCGGAGACGCTCATCGAAGATGTGCGCGAGCGTGATTTTTTCGATGCGCGCAGGGGTTTGGACCCGGGATGTCGGACGGCCGGCGACGATGCCATGCGCCGCGGCATGGTGGCCGTCGTGACGCTGGCCGGGGGCGTCGGGAGCCGCTGGACGAAAGGCGCCGGAGTGGTGAAGGCGCTGACTCCTTTTTGCAAACTGAACGGCAGGCATCGCAGCTTCATCGAGGTTCACCTGGCCAAGAGCCTGTGGGCGGGGCGCGCCTCCGAGTCGCTGATCCCGCACGTGCTGACCACCAGCTACCTCACTCATGGCGCGATTCGGGATCACATGCAGGCGCACGGAAATTACGGGTATCCCGGTCCGCTGCTGTTGTCCGAAGGGCGGGCCATCGGGCTGAGGATGATTCCGACGGAGCGCGATCTCCGCTTCGCCTGGGAGGAGATGCCGCAGCAACTTCTGGACGAGCAGGCGCAAAAAGTGCGGCAGGGTTTGCACGCAGCGCTGATCGGCTGGGCGCGTGAGAAGGGCGAGGCGTCGAACTACGAGGACAATCTGCCGTTGCAATGCCTGCACCCGGTCGGCCACTGGTACGAGGTGCCAAATCTGATGCGCAACGGCACGCTGCGCGAGCTGCTGGCGATCCGTCCCAATCTGAAATACCTCATGGTCCACAACGTGGACACGATGGGTGTGGATGTGGACACGGGGCTGCTCGGCTATCACATCACGAGCGGCGCGGCCATGACCACGGAAGTGATCGCGCGACACCTGGAGGATCGCGGCGGCGGCCTCGCGCGCGTAGACGACCGGCCCCGGCTGGTCGAGGGCCTCGCGCTGCCGGCCGAGGAAATCGAATCGCGGCTCTCGTTCTACAACAGCGCGACGTATTGGATCGATATCGATCAGTTATTGGCCGTATTCCGCCTGACGCGCGATGATCTCGCCGATAACGAAAAGATCGGCGAAGCAGTCCGGCGCCTCGCGGTGCGCATGCCCGCCTACATCACACTCAAGGACGTGAAGAAGCGCTGGGGGAAAGGGCAGGAGGACGTCTATCCTGTCGCGCAGTTCGAGAAATTGTGGGGCGACATGACCGCGCTCCCCGAGTGGAATTGCCATTTCGTGGCGGTATCGCGCCGCCGCGGACAGCAGTTGAAGGAGCCCGCACAACTAGACGGCTGGCTCCGCGACGGCTCCGCCGCCTACGTCGAATCGTTGATGTAGCGTAGGCCTCCGGCCTGCGAACGCGCCGCAGGCGCGCCACTCGCCACCCTACAACCCGATCCACACCGATTTCACGTTCGTGTACTGCTCCAGCGCGTACGAGCCCAGATCGCGACCAAACCCGCTCTGCTTATACCCCCCGAACGGCGACCCGGAATCGAAGGCGTTATACGTATTGACCCACACCGACCCCGCCTTCAGGCTCGCAGCCATCTGGTGCGCCAGTTTCAGATCGCGCGTCCAGACACCCGCCGCAAGTCCATACGCAGTGCCGTTGGCGATCCGCAATGCCTCCGCCGCATCCTTGAATTTCGTGACACAGACGACCGGCCCGAAGATCTCTTCCTGCGCGATGCGCATCCGCGGATCCACATCGGCAAAAATCGTCGGCTTCACGAAAAAGCCCTTCGCCTTCTCTCCGCTCGTGTCCCGTTCCCCGCCGCACACCAGCCGGGCGCCGTCCTGCTTGCCCGACTCAATATAATCCAAAATCCGATCCATCTGCCGGCCCGAAATCTGCGATCCAGGCTGCAGCTTGCGGGCGCGCGCTGCCAATTCCTCCACGAACCGATCGTGAATGTCCTCGTGTACCAGCAGGCGCGATCCGGCGCTGCAGACTTCTCCCTTGCCGCCGAAAATGCCCCAGAAGGCGCCCTTCATAGCCGCGTCGAAATCGGCGTCGGGAAACACGATATTCGGCGATTTCCCGCCCAGCTCCAGACTCAGACGCTTCAAGTTGGACACGGACGAATCCTTCAGCAGTTTGCGCGCCGTCGCGACGCTACCCGTAAAGCTGATCTTGTCCACGTCCTCGTGCAGCGCCAGCGCCACGCCCGTCGTGTCGCCGTACCCGGTCACGACGCTGAGCGCGCCATCGGGCAAACCTGCTTCTGTACAGATCTCGCCCAGCTCCAAGCCATTGAGCGGCGTCAGCTCCGACGGCTTCAGCACGACCGAACAACCGCAGGCCAGCGCCGGAGCCACCTTCCACGCGGCGATCTGAAATGGAAAATTCCAGGGAACGATCGCGCCCACGACGCCCACCGGCTCACGCAGCGTGTAGTTCAGAAAAGGACCATCCACCGGGATCGTCTCCCCGTAGATCTTGCGGACCCAGCCCGCGTAGTAGCGGAAGCAATCGGCGGCGGGCTTCACATCGGCGCCCATCGCCTCCCGCGGACTCTTGCCGTTTTCGCGCGAGATCAGGTCCGCCAGTTCGTCACTGTGCCGCTCGATAGCGTCGCCGATGTTCCACAGGATGCGCTCGCGTTTGGAAGCGTCCAGCCCGCGCCACGTCTTGGTTTCGAATGACGCCCGCGCGGCCGCGACGGCGCGGTTTACCACCTCTTCGTCGGAGTCGGGAACACACGTGATGAATTCGCCCGTGGCGGGATTGATGACGTCCAGAGTCCGTTCGCTTGTCACCTGACCAGTTTACGGCATGCCGCGAACGGAGATGCCCACCAGCGCGAGCGTCAGGCCGATCATGATCGCGACTGTGACCCAGGTTGCGAAGTTGAACCATCGCGGATTCACCCACTCGCCCATCAGGTCCGCCTTGTTGATCAGGATCACCATGAAGATCAGCACAAACGGCAGCAGGACGCCGTTCAGCACCTGCGACAGCAGGATCATGCGAATGAGCGGAAAATTCGGCAGGAGCACGGTGCCGGCCCCGGCCACGATCAGCAGCGTGTATAGGAAATAGAAGATCGGAGCTTCGCGCAGGCGCCGGTTGACCCCGGCCTCGAACCCGAGACCTTCGCACACGGAATACGCCGTGGAGAGCGGCAGAATGCACGCAGCGAAAATGGAAGCGTTGAACAGTCCCGCGCTGAACAGCAGAAACGCATATTGACCGAACGGCTTGAGGGCCAGCGCCGCTTCCTGCGAGTCCTGTATGTCCCTCGGCGCGACGCTCCAAATCGCGCCCGCACAGGCCACCACGATGAAAAACGCAATGACGTCCGTCATGATGCAGCCGACCACTACCTCGATGCGCGACGCGGCGTATTCCTTGGCGCTCACGCCCTTCTCCACCACCGCCGATTGCAAATAGAACTGCATCCACGGCGCGATCGTCGTGCCCACCATGCCGATCAGCATGTAGATGTAACCGCCGTCCAGCAGCAGCACGGGCTTCACGCTATAGATCGCGGCGACTTTCCAATCCGGCTTGACCAGGAAACCCGAGATGATATACGTAACGTAAAAGACACACGCGAACAGAAAGATCTTCTCAACGCTCCTGTAATTGCCCTTCACCACCAGGAACCAGACTCCGAGCGCCGAGAGCGGAACGGAGATATAGCGGCTGATGTGAAACAGTTCGAGCGAACTGGCGATACCCGCGAATTCGGCGACGACGTTGGTGAAATTCGCCAGCACCAGCAGCGTCATCATCAGGAACGTGATGCGCAGCCCGAATTCCTCGCGGATCAGATCCGACAGGCCCTTGCCCGTCACCGCGCCCATGCGGGAACACATCTCCTGCGTGATGATCAGCACGATCGTGATGGGCAGCAGCGTCCATAGCGGCAGATATCCGTACTTCGCTCCGGCGGCCGAGTAGGTGAAGATGCCGCCGGAATCGTTGTCTACCACGGCGGTGATGAAGCCCGGCCCGAGCACTGCCAGAAATAGAGCGATCTGGTAGCGGAACCGGCTCAGGATTTTCCGCATCCGCTACCTGTTCCTCAGAACGGAGATGATTTCGTCAGCGGTGATGACGCCCGCGAGCTTGCCCTCTTCGTCCACCACGGGAAGCGTGAGGAGGTTGTACTTATCGAAATATTCGGTGACGCGGTCCTGCTTCTCGTCCACATTGACCTGAATCAGCGTCTCACTAGCCAGCTCGTGCAGTTTGGCGTTTCCGGTCGCGAGAAACAATCGCGCCAGCGGAATCGCCGCCGTAAGCCGCTCGTCTTCATCCACCAGGAAGAGCGTGTTCAGCGATTCCAGCAGGTCCTCGTTCCCGCGGAGGGCGGCCAGCGCGTCCATCACCGAAGCGTTCTGGTGGAGCGACACGTACTCGGTATTCATCATGCCGCCGGCCGTGTCTTCTTCGAACTCCAGCAGCTCGCGGACTTCGGTCTTCGGCGCCGCGTCCATTTCTTCCAGGATTTCCTCGCTGCTCTCCTCTTCCATCTCGTTGAGGACATCGGCAGCTTCGTTCGGCGACATCTCCTCGACGATGTCGGCGGCCTTCTCCGGCTCGAGCGACTCCAGAATGCTGGCCTGCATGCGCGGATCGATTTCGGTGAGGGCATCCGCGGCCACTTCGCTGTCGATGGTCTCGAAGATGGCCCCGCGCTCGGCGGGTCCCAGTTCTTCCACGATATCGGCCAGGTCGGCCGGGTGCATCTCCTCCAGTTTCGTGTACGAGATGTTCAGCTTCAGGCGGCGGAGCGGGTCGGGTTCGACCACGTTGCACAGGTCCCACGGAATCGAATTCGGCGGGATCGGCTCCTGCAGCCGCCGGATCGTTTTGGGCGAAAGCACCCCTTGCATGAGCCGGCGGAACACGCTGCGTACGCCGATATCGACTTCCAGCACGCTGAGAATGTCGCGTTCGCCGTCGTGGTGGATGGCCATCGTCACATCGTTCACGCGGACTACTTTCCGCCCCGTGACGTCGATGATCTGTTGGTCCAGCAGGTCGCGGGCGATGCGCAGCATGTACTCATCGTCGTGATACGGCATGAGTACTTCGTCGTTCAGGAAAATCCCGCGGCCGAGGACGATGGAGCGGATCTGGTCGTAGCGGATCGTCAGGAAGGCGTCCGCGCCGCCCACCAGGACGCGATCGATGCGCGAGGCGTGGGCCAGCGGCACCAGGGCAGCATCCTTCGCACGCCCAATGCGCCGTCCCCTGACGTCGTGGACCGGCATGGACATGAGTTCGGTAAAGAACAGGAGGTTGTCCGCCATCGAATACGTCCCACGCGCCAGAAGGATCGAGCGCAGATCCGGGACAGCATGCGACATTGGTCCTGCAGGTGCGCTCTACACGTGATTCTGACGCCATTTCCAATATGGCGCATCCGGTCGCGCAGCCGCAAGGAAAAAGTTTACGACTGCTATGAAGATCGAATCAACGTAAAATATCCCGCATTTTGATTCAGTTACGGCTCACCGTTGAGTATCATGCGAGTATGCTTCGGGGACCGATCCTTGGAACAGTATTGTTGTGGCTCGCGGGCATCGCCGCTGCGCAGACGCCGGCCGCCCAACCCGGCTTTGTCGGCAGCAATGCCTGCAAAACGTGCCATGCGGACGTGTGGGCGAATTTCTATAAGAACCCCCACTATAAGAGCCTCGCGTCCGGCAAGCAAGCACCGGACCGGACGGGCTGCGAAGGCTGCCACGGACCCGCCCAGGCCCACGTTGCGGCGGGCGGCGGCAAGGCCACCATCCCCCGAGCCTTTTCGCTGCTCTCACCCAAGGCGGTCATGGAGGCTTGCCTTACCTGTCACGCCTCGAATTTCGACAAGGCCAACATCCGCCGCTCCGAACATACTCTAGCCGACGTCGCGTGCACCAGTTGCCACTCCGTACATCATTCCGCGACCCCCAAGTTCCTTCTCGCGAAGCAGGAACGCGACCTCTGCTACGGCTGCCACGCCAATGTCCGCGGCCAGTTCGAAATGCCTTCCAAGCACCGCGTGAACGAAGGCTTCATGCAGTGCTCCGATTGCCACAACCCGCACGGCGCCTTCGCTCCGGCCAATCGCATGGCCGACCGTCCTCGCATGATGGAACCCGGCGTCGTCAACGAGGAGCCCTGCCTCAAGTGCCACGCCGATAAGCGCGGACCGTTTGTGTACGAGCACGCCTCGGTGAGGGTGGAAGGCTGCGAGGCGTGCCATTCGCCGCACGGCTCGACCAACGCCCGATTGTTGAAACGTCCGGTGACCGCGACACTCTGCCTTGAATGCCACAACGGTAGCGGGTTCGGCGTGCGCAATACCGGCGTCGATCTACAATCCGCCAACCACAACCTGCTGGACCCGAAATACCAGAAGTGCACGACATGCCACGTGCGCATTCACGGATCCAACAGCAATTTCTATTTCCTGAGGTAATGTCATGCTGAGAACCCTACTGATATTCGCGGCTTTTGGCATGCTACAGGCGCAGGAGACGGTGGCTCCCACCCCGGAGAAGATCGGCCCACCGCGCGGCGAGAACACCGGCAATTACAACATCACCAACTCGTTCGAAACCGGCTATCGCTGGAGCCTGGTGGGCGGCGACCTGGGCATGTATCGCAGCAACGTCAACTACGGCAACGGACTTCGTCTGCTGGGCAGCAGTCTGACCGTCAATTCGAAGGACGGCCACGGCAAGTATTTCGACGAGATCGTGCTCAATACCATCGGACTGGGCAACGATCCATACCAGGCCGCGACCCTGCGCGTTCAGAAGAACGGGCTATACCGCTACGACTTGACCTGGCGGCTGGACGAATTCTACAATCCCGGCCTGACCGTGTCCGGCGGGTTGCATCGGATTGACACGCGCCGACGCCTGCAGGATCACGATCTCACCCTGTTCCCGCAGTCGCGCATCCACTTCGACCTCGGCTATAGCCGCAACGATCAGACCGGTCCGGCGCTCAGCAGCATCCAGCTATTCGACAATCGCGGCGCCGCGTTCCCGTACTTCGCGGACGTGCGGCGCGAGTGGAACGAATACCGGGTCGGCATGTCGGCCGCCATCGCAGGCTTCACTCTGACGCTGCGCCACACCTGGGAGTTTTACAAGGACGACACCCCCGCCACCTTCAATGGGACGGAGACGTCGCCGGCGGCCTTCGATTCCACCACGCTCCAGCAATTCAGCCGATCGGAGCCGTACCACGGCTCCAATCCCGGCTGGCTGGGAAATCTGCACGCGGACCACAAGCGTTGGGGCATGAATGCGCGCATGACGTATGTCGCCGGCAACCGCGATTTCGCCATGAACGAACTCGAAACCGGGCTCAGCCGCTTCGGCGCGGCCACCAACCGGCAGATCCTGATGGCCGGCAATGCGCAGCGTCCGGTGATGACCGGCGACTTCAGCGTGAGCCTCTTCCCCACCGAGAAACTGACCGTCGTCAACACCACGACCGTGCACAATACCCGCATCGACGGCGATGCGTATCTCACCGAATTCGACAACGGCACCGGGCAGGCGACCACGTTGAACTTCGACTTTCTGGGCGTGCGCACGATCGCGAATTCCACCGACCTGAATTACCGCGTGCGCAACTGGGTCGGACTGTACGCCGGCTATGTCTACTCAGACCGACAGATTCGCTTCGAGGAGGCCTTCGTGTTTCCGCAGATCGCGGGCACCAACTTCACCAGCCTCTACGAGCAGTCCAATCACTTGAATGCCGAGAGAGTCGGCATTCGGCTGCGCCCGATCAAGCCGCTCACCATCAACCTGGATGGCGAAATCGGCCACGCCAATCATCCCCTGGCGACGATCTCGGACCGCAACTACCACACGCTCGGCGGCCGCATTCAGTACCGGACGCGCAAGCTGCAACTGGCCGCGCAATATCACCAGGTGTACAACGAGAACGCGCCGCTGAATTTGCTGAGCTTTAGTTCGCGATCCCGGAATGCCGGCGCTTCGGCCTCCTGGTCGCCGCGCGACTGGCTGTCGTTCGATGGCAGCTACACGAAACTGCACCTGGATACCGTGGGAGCCCTGCAGTTCTTCGCCGGGACCAGTGGCTCGCAGTTACAGACGGGTTACTCGTCGATTTACATCAGTAACATTCATGCGGCGAATCTCGGCGTCCGCTTCAGCGTCGCCAGGCGCGCCGACCTGTTTCTCGGCTATGCGATCACGAAGGACACCGGCGACGGACGCGCTACACAGGTACCGCCCGGCCTCACCGACCCCGTCCAGGCCCAGTTGAGCGCCTGGCAGACGTTCCCTCTGACTTATCAATCGCCGCTCGCGCGAGTCAGCATCCGCATTTCGAACAAGGTCCGCTGGAACGCGGGCTATCAGTTCTACGGCTACGGCGAACAGTTCCAGCTATTCAACTACTCGCAGAACTACCACGCGCATACGGGATATACCAGCCTCCTCTGGGCATTCTGACGAAGCGCGCCCGTGTGACCCTCGGTGACACCGGCGATCTTGTCGCCGGTTGCCGAGCGCTAGCTCGGCCGTGCTGCTTCGCTTGCAATTGGAGCCGCGACCGTAAGGGAGCGATCGTGTCGGTTCCCCTCCGCACGCGTCCCGAAAGGCCACACGCAAACGCGCCAATCACTGAGTCCACGCCGCCTACAATCGGCACGACACTTGCTCACGCAAAACCAATATGTTTGCGCGCGCTGCTTGCTTTGTGCTGTTCGGCACCCTTTTACAAGGTGCTCACCTACTCTGGGAGAAGCCGCTCACCGGCACGGTAATGGCGACCGACCGTTCGGGCAACGTCTACGAGTACAGCGCCACGTTCCTCACCAAACTGGACCCGGCCGGAAACGTCCGTCTTTCGAAATCGATCCCGTCGCTGGGGGATGTCGTGGCAATTGCGGCGGACGGTGACGGCAATGTGTATCTCGCTGGCACTTCAAATTCGGACACGTATTCAGCCACCAACGGCTCGTTTCAGCCCAGGCGCAGTCCCGGAGTCTGCATCGCCGGCGATAAGTCGGCCCAGCAATACCCATGCCCCGATGCCACAATTGCGAAGCTCGACCCGAACGGCAACCTGCTGTGGGCAAGTTATCTTGGCGGACTCGATCAGGATCAGGCCAACGCCATCGCGCTGGACACGGCCGGCAATGTATATGTCACCGGCTTCACCCTGTCGGCCGACTTCCCCACCGCCGGCGCGTTTCAGGCAAAGTCGGGCGGATACGCCGACGCTTTCGTCACCAAGATCACCGCCGACGGCACCCGCATCGTCTACTCCAGCTTCTTCGGCGCGGCCGGGTACGACGTGGCCCATGCGATCGCCGTCGGCCCGTCCGGCAATGTGTACGTCGCCGGAGAGTATCAGTCGAACGCCATCCAGGCCTTCGTCTTCCAATTGGACCCGATCGGCGCTCTCGTGTTTTCGAAGTATCTGGGCGATGAGGCGTCATACTCCACCGCGACTGCCGTCACCGTCGACCAGGAGGGGAATGTATACCTCGCCGGCAGCACAAACAGTCCGGCTTTCCCCACCACTCCCGGCGCATGGCACGCCGTGACGAACACCTTCTACAAGAACTTCGTGACCAAACTCGCACCGCGTGGCGGCACGCTCGTTTACTCGGCGCTGTTCGACGGCGACTCCTTTGGCGTGACGAGTATCGCCGCCGACGCCGATGGGTCCGTTTACTTGAGCGGCTCAACCGGTTCCAAAATCCTGCCGCTGGCCGGTCCGGCAATGCAGCCATGCCCCGGAACGTCGGGCCTGTCGTACTCGTTCCTCATCAAACTGAATGCGGCTGGTTCGGCCCCGCTGTATTCGTCCTACGACCAACCCTCGCGTCTGGCGCTGGCTCCCGACGGCGCGATCTACCTGGCAGGCGCTACGCTGCGCAAGTTAACGGGCCTGGAGACGCCCGCCGAACCGTTCCTCTCCGCCAGTTGCGTCCTGAACGGCGCCAGCCTCGTGAGCCACACAGACTACGGTCAGCCGGGCATCTCGCCGGGCGAGATCGTCACGCTCAAGGGCACCGGACTCGGCCCGACAGCCGCTGCGCTCGACGGCACGCAGATGCTGTTCGACGGCGCCCCCGCGCCGCTCTTGTATGTGCAGGACGCACAGATCAACGCCGTCGCGCCGTACAGCATCGCGGGCAAAGCGCAGACCGTGATTCAGGTCAAATACAACGGCCAGACGACCAGGGACGTGACTATTCCCGTGTCGCCCGTGAGTCCGGCGCTGTTCCAGCAGCCCAACGGCACGCCGTGGGTGTTGAATGAGGATGGCACACCCAATTCCGCGAGCCGCCCGGTTGCGCGCGGCGGCTACCTGACTTTCTACCTCACCGGCGGCGGACAAACGTCGCCCGCCAGCACGGATGGACAGATCTGGCACACCGCCGGTGGACTGGCCGCGCCCGTTTCCGCCGAACTGGACAACTACGGCTCCGATGGCGTGGTCCACGCCGCCGCGATTCTGGCTTACGCCGGCCCCTCGCCCGGATCGATCTCCGGGTTGCAGCAGATCAATATTCAGATCCCCGCGAACCTGCCGGATTCATTCCTGACGCAGCAGTTCGGTCCCGGCACAGTCCTGGTCATCACCCTCGGACCGCAGTTGATGAGCGTCAACGTGGTAGTAAAGTAACCGCCCGTTTCCAGGCAATCACCAGGATGACGCCAATGAGAATCAGCGCGGCCGTGAGCCCGACCCAGATGCCGCTGACGCCCCAGTGCAGCGGATAGCACAGGACGTAAATGACCGGCAGCCCTAACGCCCAGTAGCCAATCAGATGCGCCAGCATGGGCGTGCGCGTATCGCCGGCCCCCCGCAGCGCGCCCGTCGAGACAATCTGGCAGCCATCGAACAGTTCGAACAGCGCGGCGATCCGCACCAGCACCGCGCCCGTTGCGATCACCGCGGCATTGTCGATGAACAACCGCACGATGAAGCTCGGAGCCAGCGCCAGCGCGATGCCGGCGCATCCCATGAACATGGTGCTCAGCAGCAGCGCCGTCCAGCCCGCCGTGGCGGCTCCGCGCGGATCTTTGCGGCCGACGGCCTGCCCCACACGCACCGCCGCCGCCGAACTGATCCCCAGCGGCACCATGAACGTGGTGGCGATCACTTGCACCGCGATGCTGTGCGCGGCGAGCGAGATCTCGTCCAACGTTCCGGCGAGCACGGTCACGATGCCGAAGACTCCGCCCTCGAAGAGCATTTGCCCTGCCGCCGGCAAGCCGAGCTTTGCCAGTCGGCGGATGCGCGCGAAATCGGGGCCCCACGACATGGCGGAAATGACTTTGCCGTTCTTCGCCTCGTGCCGCAGAATCGCCGCGAGTAACACCCCGGCCATGTAGAGTCGCGAGATCGATGTGGACCAGCCCGAGCCCTCGAGTCCCATCCGCGGGAAACCCCAGTGGCCGTACATCAGCAGCCAATTGCCGAAGGCGTTGATCAGATTCGCGCTGACGAGTGCGAACGTCACCGGCTTAACGATATCGACCGCCTGCAGATAACGGCGGAATGCGGCGTAGAACATCAGGCACGGGATGCCCCAGCAGAGCGCATCCGTGTAAGGCGCCAGCAGGTCCATGACATGTGGATTCGTCCCGACCGCGCGGAGCACCGGCATGAGACCGACGATCAGCAGAATGGAAACGGGCGATAGCCCGATCGCGAGCCACAGCCCGGCGATGAGGCTGCGGCGCGTTTCGAACCGGTCGTTCGCGCCGTGAGCCTGTGCCACCAGCGTGTCCATGCCCAGCAGCATGCCGGTCGCGGCGATGACGATCGGATAGAAGATCATCGACCCGAGGCTGCCCGCGCCCAGTGACGCCGCGTCGATGCGTCCCGCCATGATGCTGTCCACGATCCCCATGGCCATCCAGCCCAGTTCGGCCAGGGCCAACGGCACGGCCAGCCGCAGCATGGGACGAAACTCCCGGCGCAGATCGTTGAGCGCGATCATCGGCTAATGCGCCTTGGGATGCGCCTTATCGTATACCGCCATCAGATTGGTCAGCGACACCTGCGTGTACTTCTGCGTCGTGGAGAGCCGCGCGTGCCCGAGCAGTTCCTGAATCGCGCGCAGGTCGGCGCCATCGGCCAGCAGGTGCGTGGCATAGGCATGCCGAAAAGCGTGCGGATGAATCGACGGATCTCCGGAGATCAGGGTCGCGTACATCTTGACGATCTTGCTGACCCCGCGCGTGGTGAGCCGCCTGCCGAGATAGTTCAGAAAGACGGCCGGTTCGTCGCGCACCACCGGCCGCTCGCCCAGGTAGCGCTCCAAGGCCGACGCCGCCTGGCCCGGCATCGGGACCTGACGCTCTTTGCGACCCTTGCCGCGCACGCGCAGCCAACCCTCGCTGCGATCGATGTCTTCCAGATTCAAGCCCACCAGTTCGCTGACACGCACTCCGCAGCCGTACAGCACTTCGAACAGGGCGCGGTCGCGCACCGGGAACGGCCGCTCGAACTGGTCCTCCGCGACCCCGTCCACCAGCGCATTCGTCTGCTCCGGCGTCATCACCTCCGGCAGTTTCTTCGGAGCCTTCGGCGTGCGCACCAACTTCGCCACATTGACCGTGACCACCTGTTGCGCCGACATGAAGTGGAAGAGACTCCGCACGGCGGCCAACTTGCGCCGCATCGTAACGCTCGTGAGATTCTGCCCGTACAACCACGCCAGCCATTCGCGCAGCGTGAGCAGGTCGATGGCGGCCGGCGCGGGCGGCTCCTCGCCGGGCGGGGACAGGTAGTCCAGAAACTGATGCAGATCGCCGGAGTACGCGGCGACGGTGTGCGGCGACGATCCACCGCGCGCCAGTTCCCGCAGATACTGCTCGATCTGCTGTGCCAGTTCAGACATGGACCTGCAGGTATTCCTCCAGCGCAACCTGCGCGCGCCGGCAGACTTCGGCGTGCCGCGCCTGTTTATCGCGACGCAGTTTCTGCCGCGTGTCTTCGTCTAACTGCGGCAGCAGATCGAACGTGATGTTGGCGGGCTGGTAGTTCTTGGTCTCCGCGCCCGAAATGTAGTGGCACAGAGAACCCAGCGCCGATTCTCGCGGCAGCGCGCGCGGCTCCTCGCCGTCGGCCAGCGTAGCGGCGTGCATCCCCGCCATCAGCCCGGTAGCAATCGCCTCGACATAACCTTCGACCCCCGAGATCTGTCCGGCGAAAAGCACCTCGGGGCGCGTGCGCAATTGCAGTGTCGGAGTCAACAGCGCGGGCGCGTTGATATACGTATTCCGGTGGATCTGGCCGAAGCGCAGAAACTCGGCATTCTCCAGCCCGGGGATCATGCGCAGGATCCGCTGCTGCTCGCCGAATTTCAGGTGATTCTGGAAGCCCACCAGATTGAAGCTCTGCGCGCGCAGGCTCTCCTGCCGCAGTTGCACCACCGCGTAAGGCCGCCGCCCGGTGCGCGGATCGGTGAGCCCCATCGGCTTCATGGGACCGAAGCGCAACGTGTCGCGGCCCCGCCGGGCGATCTCCTCGATGGGCAGGCAGGCCTCGAAGTACGGCGTCTTGTCCTCTTCGATGTGCGCCGTCACGTGCTGCGCCTTCATCAGTTCGTCGACGAAGCGGTCGTATTGCTCGCGATCGAACGGGCAGTTCAGGTAATCGTCTGTGCCGTCCGTCGATTTACCGTACCGAGATGCCCAGAACGCGATGTTCGTATCGACCGTTTCGGCGTCCACGATCGGACTGATGCTGTCATAGAAAAACAAGCGGCCGGAGCCCGTCAATCGCGCGATCTCTTCCGCCAGCGACTCGCTGGTCAGCGGACCGGTGGCGATGATGACGGTACCGTCCTCGGGTATCGCGGTGATCTCCTCACGGCGAAGTTCGATCAGCGGCTCGCCGCCAATTGCGTCCGTGACAGCCGCCGCGAAAATGTCGCGATCCACCGTGAGTGCATGGCCGCCCGGCACGCGGGCCTTCTGCGCCGCCGAAAGCAGCAGCGATCCCAGCCGGCGGAGTTCTTCTTTCAGCAGCCAGGGCGCGGTGGAGAGCGATTCGCTCTTCAGCGAATTGCTGCAAACCAGTTCCGCCAGCCGATCGGTCTGGTGCGCCGGAGTGCGCCGCGTAGGACGCATTTCGTGCAGCACCGCCGCGTGTCCGCGCCGGGCGATTTGCCACGCCGCTTCCGAGCCGGCGAGTCCTCCGCCAATGATGTGAATGGGCCTCATGAATGCCTGTCTTACCCAGCATACAGGGTAAGATCGGAGGATGGATTCCAGCCTCGAACAAGCCTTTCTGAAGTATTCCGCTGAAAAGCTGTCACAGCTCACCGGCCGTATCGAGACCTCGCTCAAACTGCTGACGCCGGAACAAATCTGGGCGTGAGGCAGCGAGAACGAAAACGCCGTGGGCAACCTCGTGCTGCATTTGTCCGGCAACGTTCGGCAGTGGATCGTATCCGGCGTCGGCAACCGCCCCGATGTCCGCGAACGCGACAAGGAATTCGCCGCGCGCGGCGGAATGGGCACTGACGAACTGATCGCCAAACTGCGCGGCGCCGTCCAGGAAGCGGTGGCCACCATCGAGCCGCTGACATCCACCCAGATGGCCGAAATGCGATCGATCCAGGGCTACAACGGCACCGTGATGGAGGCTATCTATCACGTAGTCGAGCACTTCTCGATGCACACCGGCCAGATACTGTTCGCCACCAAGATGATGACCGGCTCGGATCTGGGCTTCTACCGCCACTTGACCAAAACGGCTGCCCACAACGAGACCACGCCGTAGCTGCATCCTGGTTCACATCAGCTACTTGGAGCACCATGCAGGGGAGGTGTCACATTTGATAATATTAGGAGGCCGAGAGGCGCAATTCCTTTTATGCCAGTAAGTTTGCCGTTGGCGCTCGTCGTTCCCCCTTCCGCCACCCAACGCCTGATACAGCGTCTGTCGGACAACACGTTTGCTGGAATTCATCAATTGGCCTGGTTCGACTGGGCGATGCTGATTCCCTATTTCGCCATCCTCGTGGTCTTGTCGGTTTACGGACTTCACCGCTACGAAGTGATCCGCACGTATTTCAAGCACCGCAAAAATACTGTGACTGAGCCGCCCGTCCGCTTCGCGAAGCTTCCGCCGGTCACCATCCAACTGCCGCTCTACAACGAGCGGTACGTGACCGAACGGCTGATCGAGGAAGTCCTGAAAGTCGAATATCCCAGGGAACTGCTGCAGATCCAGGTGCTCGACGATTCCACCGACGACACGCACCCGTTCGCGGAAGCTCTGGTCGAACGCTACCGGACAATCGGATACCCCATCGAATATCACCATCGCACCAACCGTCACGGCTACAAGGCCGGGGCGCTGCAGGAAGGGCTCGAGACCGCGACCGGCGAACTGGTGGCCGTGTTCGATGCCGATTTCTGTCCGCCGCCGGATTTCCTGCTGCGCACTGTGCACTTCTTCGCCGACCCGAAAGTCGGAGTCGTGCAGACGCGCTGGAGCTACCTCAATCGCGATTATAATTTCCTGACCGAAGTCGAAGCGATGCTCCTGGATGGCCACTTCATCCTGGAACACGGCGCGCGATCGTGCTCGGGCCTCTTCTTCAACTTCAACGGCACGGCCGGCATTCTGCGCAAAAAGATGATCGACGATGCCGGCGGCTGGCAGCACGACACCCTGACCGAAGATTCCGATCTCAGCTATCGCGCGCAGCTCAAGGGCTGGCGCTTCATGTATCTGCCGGGCCTGGATTGCCCCTCCGAATTGCCCGTCGAAATGCACGGTTTCCAGGTGCAGCAATCGCGCTGGGCCAAGGGACTCACGCAAGTCGCCAAGAAACTGTTGCCGTCGATTCTCAAGGCCGATCTGCCCAAGCGTGTGAAGGCCGAGGCGATCATGCACCTGACGCCGAACATCTCCTACCCGTTGATGATTGTCCTGTCCATGCTCATGCTGCCGGTGATGATCGTGCGCTTCTACATGGGCGTATGGCAGATGGTGTTCATCGACCTTCCGCTGATCGCGGCCTCGTTCTGGTCGATCTCCGCGTTTTACGTGATTGCCCAGCGGGAGTTGTACCCGAAAAACTGGAAGCGGTCCGTCCTCTTGCTCCCAATGCTCATGGCGATCGGCGTCGGCCTGACCATCATCAATACGCGCGCCGTACTGGAAGCGTTATTCGGAGTACAGACCAGCTTCGCCCGCACGCCGAAGTACGCCATCGGCGATCGTCCCATGAACCTGGAAGCCAAGAAGTACAAGCGCCGCAGCGGCTGGCTCCCTTACGCCGAGATCCTGATGGGCACGTATTTCCTGGCCATGATCGTGTTCGCCATCGAGACCTTCAATTACTTCTCGATTCCGTTCCTGTCCCTCTTCGTGTTCGGCTACTACTGGGCCGGCTTCGGCACCCTCTACCAGGAACACCAGAGTCACCTGCAATCGCTCAAACAGCGCAAATTGGAACTGGCGAGGCAAGCCTAGCTGTCGGCAAGAAGCTTTCAGCGATCAGCTTGATGATGCGAAGGCAGTATTGGTTTGGACAACAGGGGACGATCGATTTGAGCGATGAACAACGGACAGCGGATTGCTGAAAGGC
>Ga0105240_10004252_pt1 | contig 21893 bp, 18 predicted proteins | sample KBSC54metaG_FD_80426 | JGI IMG/M metagenome (GOLD analysis project Ga0105240, IMG submission 80426) | Corn rhizosphere microbial communities from Kellogg Biological Station, Michigan, USA - KBS C5-4 metaG | ecosystem: Host-associated > Plants > Roots > Rhizosphere > Soil | place: Michigan, USA... | reverse complement strand
CGGCCAATGCGTAAATAACACGTCCGGATGCTCCTCTTTAAAGATTTGAGTCATCGTCTCCACGTGCGCGCGCGTCATCTCCGTGGCTCCATCAATTTGGCCGAAGTATCGCGGCTGAGCCCCGAGCAGACGACAGGCCTGTTGAGATTCGGCCGTGCGTATCTTCCCGGCTTCCTCTAAGTCTTTGCCGCGGATGCCGCGCTCCCCGCGCGTGAGATACAGCACTGTCACCGAATGGCCGACACCGGCGTACCGGCTCAAAACACCAGCGCAGCCTGACTCCGGATCATCCGGGTGAGCACCCACGCACACGATCTTCATGCGGCGCCCTGGTTCAGCAGCTCCCGCACCCAGGGGGTTTTCTGCCAGTGCCAGCAGAAGCGGAGCGGCCAGGACTCCGCCGGCTAAGAAGCCGCGGCGCGTAGACATATCATCCATGATGGCCGATGCTACACGCAGGCTCCGATTTATGGCGATACTGAATCGCGAAGCATCCGGGGTGCGCCTGGCTCAATTCGAACGCGATCCCGGTGTGTCGCGTTCGCCGAAAGCCGCTTACGCCTTGGACAAATACTTGATTTCCCGAATCTCCAACGCCCCGCTTTTGGGCTGGTAGAAAGGCTTGCCCTGCCTGACGCCGACTGTGCCGTAGCTGTTAGCCGCTGAAAAGAAACAGCGGAAGTCGCCTTTGATCGAGGGTTCGAGGTAAAGCACCTTATCGACGGCATCATAACGCGCGCCGCTGAGGCCGAAGAGCAAGGCGTAGGACGACATGGCGCGGGCGTACCAGTGGCCGCACTCATATTCGTTAAAGGGGTTTCTTACCTGGCCATCATAACGTTCGCGGCAGATGCGCACGATCTCCAAACCCTCTTTGACCAGGCCCAGGCGCAGCAGGTGCGACGCCACCTGGTATTCGATCCCCGTCCAAACCTCGTTCGAATAAACAAAGGGTAAGGACAGCTCCCCGCCCTTTGGCCAGGTGCAGAGCAGCAGTCCGCCCTCCTGGCCACAGGCATAGGTCGGGCGTTGGGGATTGGCAAAGTCCGAGAGGTCATGTTTCAAGTTGTAGTGGTGAACCGCCCGGAGATGGCTTCGCACCTTTTCCTGGTTTAAAACGGGGCCGACGCCGCAAACCAAAGCCAGCCACGCTCCCAGCACCCCGTCAGAAAGACAGCCTTTTCCATATTGGTACTTGGGCCCCTCCTGCTCGAAGATGGCCCGGGCTTCCGGAGAGTAAGCGCCCACCATGCTTTTGTTCTCGATCGGGTTCTTCGCTCGCAGGTCCTTCCACTCAATTCGCTGGAAAAAATATTCGCCGTTGAACAGGTCCGCCTCGGCCTTCTCTGTGCCTCGGGCCAATAGCTCCGCATAAAGCGGGACTTCGTCACCCAGGGCCTTGCCCATGAGAACGGCCGCTTGCAACGCGCCAAGATAAAAGCTGGTGCACATACCGTCCGGCCCCCAGAACTCAATGTCGTACGTATTATGGTGTGGCTCCTCGACCCAACCTTTGTGGGCGGGATCCCATGTCTCGACGCAATAATCAAGGCTGCGTTTCACCTTGGGCCAGAGCCCGCGAAGCCAGGCCGTGTCCCCGCTCACTCGCCACTCGCGGAAAACCTTCATGATTCCACCCAACTGGCCGTCGGCTGCGGCATGGAAATCATGGTCCACCGGTCGGATCGGCAAGGCGCTGCGGAATTGCTGATGGCCGGCTTCATTCTGGGATGGGCCAAACTCCGTTTCGCGCAGCGTGCGCTCCAGGCTCGGAAAGAGATGGGGGATAGCCTGGGCATAATTCCAGACGTGGGTGCAGGACCCGTGGCAGCAACCGGAGTTATCCCCGCACCCTTCCCAGGACCAGAGCCGGCCATCGGCTTGGCGCAAGACCGTGGGCGATTTAAGAATTGTCAGGTTGGCGGCGACCGCCTCGAGAACTTCCGGAGGCAGAGTCGAGTCGTAAAAGCAGTCGCTGAATTCCAAGCTTTTTTGGCGCAGTTCCTCGTACCGGTTGCGCCAATAGAGACTCACCGCGTTAATCTCGGCGAATCGGCCCGCATACCAGGGTCGAAAACTCGCGGCGGAATTTTTCGAAGGCTGGAGCCCGGGAAAATCCTTGCCAATCTTGAGGTTGGTTTCGCCGGCGAACCAGGCCAGGCGAAGCTTGATCGTTTTGGCGGCCCCCGGTGCGAGTTCAAAGGGCACAAACAGGCTCGCGCCCGGACTGGGGGAGCCTTCTGTGAGCGGCGGGGCCTCCGCGCAGATTCCGGAACTTGCATCTTTCCAGGCCATGGTAAGCGGGTCCCACCAGCCTCCCCGGAACCACGCATGATTCACTTTCACACCTGGTTCGGAAACTGTGGCCGATAATGCTCCCTCCTCCCAAGGCCGTTCGCTCGATCCCCCGCCCCAGAGGATGAAACCTCCTTGTATGGGCCGGACTGCCTGTGGATGTTCGTCTAGCCCCATGAAGTTCTTGGAGTTGAACGAGAATACTGCCTCCACCTTCCTCTTGCCCTGATTAACGAAGCGATATTCGAGGGCCGCCACGGGGAGGCTGGAGTCGTCCGGTTGACCCGGGACGAACGGACTCCAACCTGTCAGTTCAACGTGGAACGGGAGCGCGCGGTCGGTGAGGGTAACGGTGCCGAATGGGAACCGGGTCCTAAAACTCGCGTCCGAAAATCGCGGCAAGCCGTAGGTTGTGCCACCCGCCCCGTTGCCGGTATCGGGAGGCCCAAAGATTTTGCGAGCCGGAACCGGGCCCTCGAGAACCCGGGTGAGGTTCGGTTCTCCTTTGATCGCGACCGCGGCGAAAATGCAGGGCTCCCGGTAAACTTCGGGCCGGTTCCGCAACGAGACATGCGACAGGGCGCCGGAGCCTTCCAGGCAAATCATCCCCGCGCCAATGCCGCCCATGGGAAACGCTACCTGATTCCCGGTGTCACCCGAATACTCCGAATTGAACGGACGCAGCGCCCGGCGGGCCGTGGACCGTGGACGCCGGCGACTGGCGCCGGGAGCCGGCGCGGCCTGTGTGTCACCCGCGGCAGTGGAGCCGAGGCTGCCAACCGCGCCAACGCTCGCGGCCGAGAGCTTGAGGAACTTCCGCCGAGGCATCGACGCACCATCCGAGGGCTCATTTATCATAAATCAAAGATTCAAAACGTTCGTGGGACCTAACGGGTTCTGTTATGCAAAAGAACCGCAAGAAACTCAATGGCAAAGCCGAGGGCCAGTCCGCGATCCTGCCGCCGTGGTCAACGACCAAACTTTTCCTTTGGCTCTCATGCCCGTAAACCTTACCTTGGGGGCGCATGAAATATTCGGGCAGGGCCAGGAAGGCGGCCTTTAAAATCATTCTCTTTTCGCTGGTTGTCTTGGCGCTCTTCGCCATCACGGCGGTGATCGGGACCATTCTTGCGGCATTGGCCACGCCGGTGCTGGTGATCGGCTCCGCCGGGGCGTGGATCCTGTTCACGCTCTTCACCCTGTATTTCTTCCGCGACCCCAATCCTTCAGTCCCCATGGGGGCTAACCTGGTGCTCGCCCCGGGCCACGGCAAAGTGGATGTCATCGACACCACCACCGAGGCGCTGTTCATGGGGGGAGAATGCCAGCGCATTTCCATCTTTCTTTCTGTGTTTGATGTTCACGTTCAAAACGCGCCGGTGAGCGGAAAGGTGGCCTTCTTGAAATATACCATGGGCCAGTTCATCAATGCGATGAAGGCTGAAAGCGCCGTGTTCAACGAGAATGTCCTGCTCGGCTTTGAGGCCAGCGAACCCGCCGGCCAAAAGATTGGCGTTCGGCTTATCGCCGGTGTGATTGCGCGCCGGATCGTTCCTTTCGTGCAGCAGGGCGAGGAGGTCAAGCGCGGGGATCGCATTAGCCTGATTCAGTTTGGTTCCCGAGCGGACGTTTATCTTCCGGCGAACGCGAAGATCAAGGTCAAGGTGGAAGATCATGTTGTCGGCGGGGAGACCATCCTGGCGGTTTTTGAATAAAGGATCGCTCGCATGCAGGCTTCGCCCCCTCCATCCCCGGGTGACGGTGAGCCCAAGCTCAAGATCTACTTTCTGCCCAACCTGCTCACCGCGGGCAACCTCTTCTGCGGTTTTGTCGCGCTCACCAAAATTGTCGAAGCCGATATCTCGAACGGGAACTTTCAAGCGATTCGGGTCGCGCTTGGCTTCATCCTGTTGGCCTGCATTTTCGACTTGTTCGACGGCCGGGTAGCCCGGATGGGAGGTGTTGAAAGTCCCTTTGGACGGGAATTTGATTCCCTGGCCGATCTCATTTCCTTTGGCGCCGCCCCGGCTTTCCTCGTGCACCGTATCGTCTTGCGCGATGTTTTTATCGGCCATCCGCAATTTGGTTGGTTTATCGCCTCCATCTATCTCATCTGCGGCGCGTTCCGGTTAGCGCGATTCAACTGCCTCGCGGCCCAAGCCGAAGGGGGCGGCACCAAAGACTTTTTGGGATTCCCCATTCCCTCCGCGGCGGGCCTGGTTTCCTCGCTCACGTTGTTGATCATTCAGTTCCGGGAGGAAGATCGAAGCTTGGGCAACTGGAAATATCTCCTCGCGGTCGTGTTGGTTTTCCTTTCGGCAATGATGGTCAGCACCGTCCGGTATCCCAGTTTTAAATCGCTGGGGCTCCGCTCCACCAGCACGTTTGCCAAGGCGATTGTCGGGGCGCTTTTTGTCGGCTCCTTGTTGGTCTTGGGCGAACTCATTCTCTACTACGTTTTGCCTGCCTTCTTTACGCTCTACCTGGTCTACGGCTTCATTCGTCCGCGCATCTCCCGCCGGGTCAGGCGCGAGATCGAGGAGGACGAGGATGATGAGGAGACGGGCGCCGCGTAATGGATCGACTTTCCCCTATCCTGATTGCGGTCCTGACGGGTTTTCTCAGCGGATTGTTGCTGTCGATCCCGGTGGGCCCGATCAATCTCACCATTCTCAATGAAGGTGCCCGGCGCGGGTTCAAGTGGGCTATGCTGATTGGGCTGGGGGCCACCACGATGGAGGTCATCTACTGCTTCATCGCCTTCACCGGCTTCGCCTCGTTTTTTAGCCGCGGGTATGTGAAAGCCGCCATGGAGTTGTTCAGCTTCGTGTTCCTGTTGTTCCTGGGCATCAAATTTTTGATGACCAAGTCCGTGCAGACCCCCGTTCACCTCGGAGCGGTCGCCGACCGGTTCGAAACCCGCATCGGCGAGCGCCTGCAACCACACTCCGCCTTCATGATCGGGTTGGTTCGGGTGCTGGGCAATGTGGGTGTGCTGGTCTTTTGGATTATTTTGGCCGCCAATTTCATCTCGCGCGAGTGGGTCTCTCCGGATTGGCCCGGGAAGCTGGCCTGCGTGGCGGGCGTCGCACTGGGCACTGGCGTTTGGTTTATCGGGCTGAGTTGGGTGGTTTCCCTGGGCCGCGGCAAGTTCAGTGAAGAACGGTTGCTCAAAATGGAGCACTATTCCGGGGCCGGCCTGCTGATCCTGGCACTGCTGCACGGCCTCACGATCATCTGGCAATTGCGCAAAGCCGAGCTTTGGCCGCATCCGTAAGCGGCACCTTTCAACCGCTCGCCCGCGCGTTTGCAGCCCGATACAATTCTGCTACCTTCTGCCCGGTGCCGAAACCAGTGGACGAAACCAGCTTGCGCGAAGCCACGAACAGCCAGGCCAGCGGGGTTCATTCCCGCGCCGGGCTCGTTTATGGCTTGAGCGCTTATGCGATGTGGGGTGTGTTCCCGCTTTACTTTCGAGCCGTTGCGGAGGTCCCGCCTCTGGTTATTCTATGCCATCGTATCTTCTGGTCTTCTTTGTTCCTGGGCATCGTGGTTTCGGCTCGAGGCGAGTGGAGGCTGATCGGCCCAGTGCTAGGCAAGCGCCGGAACATCGTCTTGCTTTCTGCCGGGGCGGTGCTCATCGCGTTGAATTGGCTCATTTTCATTTATTCTGTCGCCAGCAGGCAGGTCTTGCAGGCGAGCCTGGGGTACTTCATCAATCCCCTGCTCAGCGTAGCCCTGGGGGTGATCTTTTTGCGCGAGCGCCTTCGACGATGGCAGTGGGTGGCGGTCATCATTGCCACATTGGCCGTCGTCAACCTCACCCTCCGCGGCCTCGGGTTTCCCTGGATCGCCGTCTCTCTGGCAATCACGTTCGGCTTTTATGGCCTGGTGCGAAAGCTCGTGGATATCCACTCGCTTCACGGATTGCTGATCGAATCTTCCCTATTGCTCCCGGTCGCGCTGATCTTCGGGATCGTTCTTCCGACTGGAAAAATTGCGACTACCACCTGGGCCATTCTGTCGTTGTCGGGCGTTATCACGGCCGTGCCCTTGTTGTGCTTCGGGGCTGCCTTGCGCCGCTTGCCGCTCTCCATGATGGGGTTTTTGCAATATATCGGGCCAACGCTCCAGTTCCTCGTGGCTATCTTCCTCTTCCATGAACCTTTGAACCGGGCCAAGTCCGTGAGCTTCGGGCTTTGCTGGTTGGCCATCGTGGTTTATATGGCCGACTCACTTCTGAGCCGCCAACCTCCACCGGTCGCCGACGAGCCGGAGTAACCCCGCTCCTTCAGGAGCGTTCACCGGACCTGATAGGAAATCTGGCAATCGGCAAAGCGTTCTTGCCGCCATGCCCTCAAACCTTAGTTTAGGGTCATGAAGATTTGGATCCGCGGCCTCTTGGCGATGGTGTTAAACTTGTCAACCTGGGGCGCGGTAGAAGCCGCCAACGCGCCCCTGGATACCGCCCGGCAACTCGAAACCATCCGCAAGAAATTCGATTTCCCGGCGCTGGCTGTGGTCGTGGTGAAAGACGGCAGGATATGCGACCGTGCGGCGGTCGGCGTGCGCAAGCAGGGCGACCCCACTTTGATCACGACCAACGACTTATTTCACATTGGTTCGTGTACGAAGTCCATGACGGCTACGTTGACAGCGATGCTCATCGAGAACGGTCGTCTGCGTTGGAATACTACCCTGAGCGAGGTCTTCCCGGAACTTCGTGACAGAATGAGAACGGAATACCGAGACGTCACGGTCGAACAATTGCTGACCCACAGGGGTGGCGTGCCGACCGAACCTCCCTCCGGGGCCTGGGCGCGCGCCTGGGAACAGAAAGGCAGCCCCGTGCAGCAGCGTTACGAGTTCATTGCCTCCGTATTGACGAATGCTCCAAAAGCACGCCCAGGGACCATCTATGTCTACTCCAACCAAGGCTATGCTCTTGTCGGAGCGATGCTCGAACGGATCACCGGTGTGCCCTGGGAAACCCTCATAAACGATCGATTATTTAAGCCGTTGCACATGACTTCCGCCGGGTTCGGTCCGCCGGGCACGGCTGGAAAAGCGGATCAGCCCTGGGGACACGCCCGAAGGTTATTGGTGACGATTCCCCTGCAAGAGGATAACCCACCAGCAATTAGTCCAGCCGGCCGCGTCCATTGCTCGTTGGATGACCTCGCGGCTTACGCGATTTGCCATCTTGAAGGCGAGCGAAAGGGCGGAATTTTGAAGCCGGAAACCTTTCGCCACCTGCATACACCTGCGGCGGGAGGCGATTACGGGTGCGGCTGGATCTGTGTCGAGCGCGGCTGGGCTGGGGGCAGGGCGTTGATGCACAATGGATCCAATACCATGTGGTACATCGTCATGTGGTTGGCGCCGGAAAAGGATTTTGCCGTGATCGCAGCGACGAATACCGGCGTGGGCGACACCTTCCAGGGTTGCGACGACGTGGCCGCCGCCATGATTGCAAAATGGCTCGGAAAATAGGGGCTCAGATCACTCCCGCCCCTACCGCTGCCGAAGCCCAGATGGCTCCCGGCCTAAAATCGGTACTGCGGAATTTTTAGCAACTTTCCATTTTTCAACGCCGATCGGTGCGCCACGATCCCCGGCACCGTCAGGTTCAGCGCCATGGCGATATCAACCAAGGGCTTTCGGTCCTGCAGGATCGCGGTCACAAATTCATTCATGAGGTAACCGTGCGATCCACCATGACCTCCCGCAGGGACGCCCGGCGGCAGCGGTGCACGGCGTATCTGCGACAGCGGCGGTTCAACTCCCTCGAACTTCCCATAGAAGGAGCCCTTTTGACCCCGCACGCGGCCCATTTCACCGCCAGAACCCGGCGTGTCCCAGCTAACTCCCATGCGCGACATCCCACCCTCGCTCGTACGGAACAAGGCGATCTCGGTCCCAAAAGGGTTGTGATACCGGTTATTACCCGGTTGGAGGTGTGCGATTTTACTCGGCATGCCCTGGCAGGAAACCTCCGTGAACGATCCGCCGGTGACACACACATAATACGCGTTCGAATGCGTCGGATACCACTGGGGCGGCAGCCCCACCCGCCAGCCTTGATACGAGTCGATCGGTTGTTCCATGTAATGGAAATACTCGCCTTCCGAGTAAACCAGTTTTCCAAACCCGCCCGCGCGGTAGATCTGGCGCATGGCGCTAAGGTCCTCGTGAAAGCAGCTCGTCTCAAACATCATGTATTTGAGCCCGCTGGTCTTGACCGCGTGGAACAGCTTATCGGCTGCCTCGATCGATCCGAATACCGCCGGCACAGCCGAGGCCACGTGCTTGCCATGTTGAAGAACTTCGAGGCAATGCCGCGCGTGGCTCGGGGCGTCGGTGGCCACAAAGACCGCTTCGACGCGATCGTCTTTGACCAATTCCTCCAGTGAAGGATAGGTGCGGGCGCAACCGCAAACCTTCGCCAGTTCCGCGCATCGGTCCGGGAACAAATCGCTGACCGCGACAATCTCAACATTCGGGTGGTTTTGAAAACCAAACTCCGCTCCAAACTTGCAGACACCGTAACCGACGATGCCTACACGAATCTTGCGCTCGGATACAGGTACCCAACCTTTGGAGATGTCGGAGCTTTCTGGTGCTTTCTCGAACCCCTGGATGGGTTTCTCTTGTGCGTGTCCGGAAGGTTGCCACCCCAGCGCGACCGCGCCGGCGCTCAAGGTATGAAAAAAGGTGCGCCGGGAAACCTGAGACCCCCGGTTTGCGTGGGGAATCGACTGAAGTGGAGAGGCGGAACTCATGCCGCGGAGCATGGCGCGCTCAGTCGGCTCGTCAAGCCTGAAGCAAGGGAATGAGATCGCGTTCTCCGTCCATGAACTCACGGACCACACTGTTTGCGACCTTCAGCTTCTGTCGGACCGAGAGCTCTTTCCTGGCATCGAGCAGGATCATACAGATGCTCAGCACATCACCGGTGCCGGTCGAGTGGATGGCCTTCCGCGCCGGGTCCGGGGGCTCAACGGTCCACTCACCGTCACTAAAGTAGCCAGCACCCTGGGCGCCAAGGTGAACCACCACGGCCTTCGCACCCCACTCAGTCAATCGCGCCAGGGCCTGCGGCAGGTTTGGGCTATTGCTGAATTCCTGAAGCTCTCTCACGTTACCATGGGCGAGGTCCACCAGGCCCAGCAGGTCACGCACCTGGCGCTTGCGTCGGGCGCTGTCTGCCGCCGCACCGGTCGACCAACAGGGGTCGAAATTGATGTCGAGCGATATCTTGAGGCCTCGCCGGCGCGCTTCTGACATCAGCCGATAGTTGCCGCCTTCGAGCATGGCTTGCGAAAACCAAACATCAGCCCGCAGCAGGTGCGCGCATCCATCCAGCGCCGTCAGATCCAGGTCGTCCAACGAAAGACTCTGATTATTCGGCAGCCAGCTCAAAAAATGCCGTTGGCCGGAGGTGTAGCCCAACGCGACGGTCGTGCCGGTGCCACAACTCACGTCGCGCCTAAGATAGGTGCGGACGCCCTGGACCTCCAGGGCGTGCCGCAAGCGGTCCGCCAGCCCATCTGCCCCTGTCTTTCCCACGAACCGCACCTGGGCGCCGAGAGCGGCGGCGGCACAGGCGCTATTGGCGCCGCCACCACCAATGGTTTCGGCGATCGCCAGCACCGACGTCTCGCCGTCGTGCAGGAGGGTGTTCGAATCGGGAACGCTCGGCACCTTCACGTCCCGGTTGATGTTCCCAACCACGCAGATCGGCGGGCCCGTGAAGTCGATTCGCTCAGGTTCCATGCGGTCCCCAATTTTGGACCGTCATCAGGTCTGGGGCTGAGGGCCGGCCCCCGAATTTTCGCACCGAAAGACCAGCGGCAACGGTGGCGAGTTCCAGTGCGTCACGGAGCGGCATCGCCTGCAGCAGTGCGAACGCGAAAGCCCCGTGGAAAATGTCCCCCGCGGCAGTCGTATCGCAGGCCGGACCCGCCAGGGCGGGGACATGGCCGAATTCGTGGCCGTCGAGATAAAATAAACCACGCTCTCCCAGGGTGACGACCACCGTCTGTTCGTTGGAATGCCTGAGCTCAGGAAGGGCGGATTTCCAACCAGAGCTCAGGTCGCCGCAGCCGGTAACCTGGACCGCAAAGCGTTCGGAGCACACCAGGTAGCGCACGCGTTTAGCGAGGGCCTGCGTCCCTGCGCGAAGCGAGCCGGCATCAAGAACGGTGATTGCGGACGGGAAGGCATCCAGCGCCGCCACCGAAGCCTCTAATTCGTGTCCGTCGCAGAGCACCAGTTTCGGCATGATGAGCTCGAAAGCCCCGAGTTCCAGGCGCAGGTGGGCTTGCGGTTGCTTGCGATTGATGATCGTGCGCGAGGCGACGGACCGGTTGGCGACAATGAAGGAAACCGGCGTGAGATGGTTCGGGTGTTGGCGCATGAGCCGGCAATCAACCCCCGCTCCGCGCAATTCGGCAATTACCTTCTCCCCATACTCATCATCGCCAACGAGAGCAGCCAGGGCCGTCGGCACGCCCCAACGTGCCAGGAGCCAGGCCGCGTTCGCCGCCGGCCCGCCCCCTGATTCGATCAGGAGCTCGGTTTCGGTTTTCGAGTTTTCGGCCGGAAAGGAATCGACCACCATGCATAGGTCATAGCAGGCATGGCCAATGCACAGGGCGTTAATGCTCATCCAGAGAACCCTCAAGACCCTGTTTGATCAGCGACATCAGCAGGTGCTCAATCACCAGGTGAACTCCCTCCACCTGCGGCGTCGACTCCGCCGGAACCAGAATTGAAACCGTCGATTCCCGGTGCAATGCCCCGCCATCAAAACCAACCAGGCTCAGCGTCTTCGCGCCCGATTCATTGGCAAACCGCACCGCGCGGACCAGGTCGGCCGAAAAACCTTTGCCGCCGTGGACCGAGCAGGCGATCAGCAGGTCCCCCGGGCGAATGAGTCCGCGTAGCAGATTAACAAAGACGTCCGCTCGGTCAGCATCATTCGCCCAGGCTGTGTAGAGGCTCACGTTATCTGTGAGGCAGCGCGTGTCGAACGGACGCTGCCCGGGCGGAATCACGAACTTGGCCAGGTCACAGGCAAAATGTTGCGCGGTGGAAGCGGAGCCGCCGTTGCCGGCAGTGAAGACTCGGCCCTGATCTTGGTAGCATTGCAGCAATAAATCCCGGCCGCGTTGTAGCGCAGCACGGTCCAATTCGCGCAACAAGGTGCTCGTTCGTTCCAGGAACGCACCGATGGGATCGGACGTCGTGCTCATAGGACGGTATTCAGGGCGTTCAGTTCAGCTGAATTCTGGTAATGTCGTTCACGCGGCGCGCATTTCGCCGGTGCCCGATATAATCATTTAAGGAAAGGGAGTGCAAGCGGGCGGAGGTGCTCTGCCGCGCCCGTCCGGGTGCGGGTCGTGGCGGGAGGGTTGGTTCGACGCGGCGTGTTCGCGTGCGTGCTGTTCAAGCCGTGTGCCGGTGGATAAAATCGCTCTGTGAATCGAGCGAACATTCTGGAGCGAATTGTCGATCAGCAGGAACCCTGGGATATCGCCGTCATCGGTGGCGGGGCTACCGGGGTAGGGATCGCCGTGGATGCGGCCAGCCGGGGTTACAGTGTGGTGTTGTTGGAGCAACATGATTTCGGGAAGGGGACTTCGAGCCGTTCAACTAAGCTGGTCCATGGGGGCGTGCGTTACCTGCAGCAGGGGAACATCTCGCTGGTCATGGAGGCCCTCAAGGAACGCGGCCTCCTCCTGCAAAACGCTCCCCACTTGGTTCGCAACCTGCCGTTTGTGGTCCCCAATTATCAATGGTGGGAAGCCCCATTTTATGGCATCGGGCTCAAAGTTTACGATCTGCTGGCGGGCAAATACGGCTTTGGCCGCTCTCGCCTGTTGTCACGAGAGGATGTTCTCGAACGGATTCCCACCTTGGAACACGAAGGCTTGCGGGGCGGGGTGCTCTACTATGATGGCCAGTTCGATGATAGTCGGCTGCTCATCCATTTGGTTTTAACCGCCGCCACTCACGGAGCCTGCTTGCTGAATTACGCGCGGGTCTGCCGCCTCAGAAAAGCTTCGGATGGCCTCGTCACCGGCCTGGAATTCCGCGATGAAGAAACGGGGGGTGAGCACCGGCTGAATGCCCGTTGCGTGATCAATGCTACGGGCCCGTTCTCGGATGAGCTCCGACAGCAGGACGAGCCGGGCGTTGAGCCGATGATTTCACCCAGTCAAGGGGTGCATCTCGTACTCGATCGCTCCTTCCTGCAGGGCGAAACGGCCATCATGGTGCCGCACACCCGAGATGGCCGGGTCATGTTTGCCATCCCTTGGCATGGACACGCCGTGGTGGGGACGACTGACACCCCCATCTCCAGAGCGGACCTCGAGCCCCGACCGCTCGAAAGCGAAATCGATTTCATCCTCGACACCGCTTCCGCTTACCTCGCCCGGCAGCCGGGGCGCCAGGATGTCCTGAGCGTTTTCACCGGCATCCGACCCTTGGTGCATTCCGGGCACGCCGGCAACACCGCGGCGCTGCCCCGTGACCACACCATAACAGTCTCCAAATCCGGTCTTCTGACCATTGCCGGCGGTAAATGGACGACCTATCGCAAGATGGCGGAAGCCTGTATCGAGCACGCGGCTCTGCTGGCTCGCCTCGAAGAACGACCCTGCCGAACCGCCACCCTTCCGATTCACGGCTCACAAGGCCCCATGGCGCCGGATTCGCCTCTGGCGGTTTATGGCTCGGATGCACCTTCGATTCAACAATTAGCTCGTAGCGAGCCGGCCCTGGCGCAACCCCTCAGTCCCGCGTTCGCCATCAATGGGGCGCAGGTGGTCTGGGCCGCCCGCTGTGAAATGGCGCGAACTGTCGAAGACGTGCTCGCGCGGCGCACGCGCGCGCTTTTCCTGAATGCCCGGGCGGCCTTGGCGATGGCGCCCGCGGTGGCGCGGTTGCTGGCGTGTGAATTAGATCGGGACGAAGGCTGGGAAAAGCGGCAGTTGACCGAGTTCAGCCGAACTGCCGATTGCTTTGTGGTGAAGCCCTGATAGAGTCCGCTCGTGAAGTCGCAGTGGATGGAAACATCTTTGCTCAACCCTCAGCTCCAGGAGAAGCCATGCAAACCAATCATCTTAGCCGTCGTCAATTCCTCGAACGTTCCGCTGCCGCCGCCGGTGGATTGCTGCTCAGCTCCTGCGCCTCCGCTCCGCCTCCAGCGGTCGCCAAGCGAACCGCGGCGGACCAGGTTGCCCTCGGCAACACCGGACTGAAGCTCAGCCGGTTGGGTTTCGGTACCGGCAGCAATAGCGGCAACGTTCAGCACGCGCTGGGACAGGAGGAATTCAACCGCCTGATCCGGTACGCTTACGACCAGGGGATCACTTTCTTCGATTGCGCCCAGAGCTATCGCACCTACGAATGGCTGGGCGCCGCCATCAAAGGGCTGCCACGCGAAAAACTCTTCATCCAGTCCAAAGTTTCAGGCAAACCCGAGAATATTCTGGAGGCCATCGATCATCAGCGGCAGGTGTTGGATACGGATTACGTGGATAGCCTGCTCGTTCACTGCATGGTCAAGGACGGCTGGACGGACGACTACAAAAGGATCCTGGAAGGGTTCGATCAAGCGAAGGAAAAGAAATGGATCCTGGCCAAGGGCGTCTCCTGCCACAGCTTGCCGGCGCTCCGTGCAGCGACGGCTTCCGATTGGACCGAGGTGCACCTCGTCCGGGTGAACCCTCAGGGAAAGTATATCGATGGCATGGACCAGACTTGGGATAAGCCGGGCAGCGATCTATCCCCCGTGTTGGCCCAGCTTAGAGCCATGCACGCCAAGGGGCGCGGTGTCATTGGGATGAAAATTATCGGCAACGGAGAATTCCTCCGGCCCGAGGATCGTGACATGTCCATCCGCTACGCGATGTCACGCCCTGAGCTCAGCGCGGTCGTCATCGGCTTCAAGAGCACGGAGGAAATCGACGAGGCCGTTCGCCGCGTCAACGCCGCCCTGCTGGATGTGGATTGAACTCCGCTCCGCCGCCGGCGAGTGACGGGCCTTCAGTTACGCGGTGAAATCTTCAGGCTGGGGTGCAACTCCATACGCGTGCAGAGCCGCCCCAATGACAGCGAGGCCCATCGCCAGTCTTAGCCAGGCTCTCATCTTAATTTTGCCAATCGACCGAAACCGGCCGGTGGCGCGGGATCTCCGCTTTGAAATCGCCGAGACTAACCCATTGGGTTCGCCGGTTCAGGTCAACCTCGGCCACCGCCACCGTTCCCCACTCCTTCGCTTGCGTGATAATTTCTCCAGTCTGATCAAAAACGCCCGAGATCATCCAGTTCCGCGAGACGTCTTCGTAGGTGCTGCTGGCCAGGTACACGTGGTTCTCGCAGGCTCGTGCCCGGGCCAGCAGGGGATTACACCCCCAAACGGGCCAGGCAATCACTTCCGCACCGCGGTTCGAAAGCTCACGTGCGACCTCCGGAAAGAAGCCGTCATAGCAAATCATCAGGCCGACCTTGCCGAACCGGGTGTCAAAGACGGGATATTGGTCGCCGGGACAGATGCCGGCGTTTACCTCATCCCGCGGAAGACACGTTTTGCGATACTTGCCCACGAGTTGCCCCATCGGCCCGATCAACACGGCTGTGTTATAGACCAGGTGACCCTCTCGTTCCACTAAACCAGCCACCACGTAGAGATTGTGCTTCTTGGCGAGGCTACCAAAGTACTCACTGGATGGGCCCGGGATGCTTTCCGCGGCTTCGTCGAATTTTTTGCCGTTGCCAACGACGGTGAGTGTCTCGCCCAGGACGACCAGGTCGGCTTTCTTCCGGGCTGCCTCGGCAATGAACGGTTCGAATTGCTCGCAATTGTCCCTCGGTGTCTTGCGCCCTTTGGGCCGGTAATGGACGGTCGCCAACCGCACTGTCCGCGCGGGGAGCGTGGCGGTTTCGGTCAGGGAAACTTCACTGAAGCGGACTTCTGCATCATGAGCCCACTGTAGATGGAGCGAGACGATGGCCCTACCCGCTCGGCTTGGGGCACGGAACACATCGGAGATCTCCGTCCAGCCCTCGCGGCTGACACTCCGGATCGCGGGAAACTCGGTTTCCGCGTTGCCGATTGAGCCGCGGAGATAGCCGGCGACCGTCGGTTCGTCCAGTGGAACATTTTTTCCGTGATCGTCGCGCCAGTCCAGTTTCGCGACAATGCTTCTCCGGGCCAACGTTACGCCCTGAGTCTTAAATAATGCCGCAAACCGATACGTTTTGCCCCCGGTGACCTCGAACGTCTTTGTCCAATACCCATCCAATCCTTGCCGCCCGTCCGCTCGGATAATCATGCATCCTCTCCCATCCGCTCCGCCCGCGGGTTCGTAAGCAAACTCCGGCCGAATTTCCTCCCGCGGCGATCCGGTTTCCCAGCCCGCCGGCGCGCCGGGGACGGTTTGGACGCTCTGGGTCTCAGCGCCAGCCAAGAGTCCGGTCCCAGTGAGCCAAAGGATCAAGGCGGCCGTGAGTTGCGATTTCATAGGCTATGCGGGAAAGCGGTACGGTGCCCGGTACTTATACTGGAGCAACTTGTTTGCGTCGGCGTGGTGTGGAAATCGCTCCGATTGTGCGTCCCAATCCAAGAGAGAGCGCGTCTTGAAGGCGATATTGGCCAGCAGGGTCGCGCTGGTGCTGCGATGTCCGATCTCGATGTCGCAATTGCACCGGGCACGACTCTTAACGCAATCCAGAAAATTGCGCGCGTGTGGCGCGGTATCGGCCGTCGAGGCGCCGCGATTCTTTCGGGGCTCAATTTGCGGCTTGGCGTCACGGCGGTAGCGGGAGTCGCGTTCTCGGGTCAAGGGTGTGCGCGCGGGAAACTCGTCCTGCGAAATCGCCTCCGGCACCACCTCGTAACCGTTTCCGTGCAAATAGAGCGTGCCCAGCGTGCCGCGGATTTCAAGTTCGCACCCCGGGACACTCCAAGTCCCCCCATTGGCGTTGATCTGTGAAAACGTCACCAGGGCCCCACTCGGGTATTTCCAAACCGCCTCCAGCGTATCCGGAATTTCTCGATTGTCCTTCAGGCCCGCCACTTTGCCGCCCATCGCCATGATGGACTCCGGCGCTTCTTCCCCTAAAGCCCACTGAATAAAATCGATATAATGCACTCCGAAATTCGTTACCTGCCCGCCGCTGTAATCATAGAACCAGCGGAACCGGTAAAACGTGCGGTTCTTGTTATACGATCTTTGGGGTGCCGGACCGAGCCAGGCGTTCCAGTCCAGGTCCGCGGGCGCGTTTTCGTCCGCCGGATTGCCAATGCCGGCCGGCCATTCATTCTGGACGTGAAAGGCGCGGGCGGCCGTGACCTTTCCCAACCCTCCCTGCCGGACAAAATCCGTGGCCTCACGACAGACGTCGACCGAACGCCGATGGATCCCTACCTGGCACACGCGGTTGTGCTTACGCACCGCCTTCACCATCTGCCGTCCCTCCGCCACGCACAGCGACAATGGCTTTTCGACGTAAACATCCTTCCCCGCCTCGCAGGCTTGAATCGTTTGCAGTGCATGCCAATGATCGGGTGTGGCGATCACCACTGCATCAACTTCTTTGGAGTCGAGCAACCCCCGGTAATCTTTGTATTGCCTGGGCGAAGTCCCACATTTTCGAGACGCAAAATCCTGGTAAGCCCGAGACAAGTCGCAGACCGCCACCACCTGGACGTCCGGGTGCTGCAAGAACGCATCCAAGACCTGGTCCCCACGGTTGCCCAACCCGATGCAGCCGATCCGGACACGCTCGTTGGCGCCCGCGGCACGACTCGCGCTCAACGCGGTTCCCGCACCGGCCAGGATTATCGATTTTGTGAAGTCACGTCGCGTCCAGGAAGTCATTGCAAGCCTTTCGTTTGGTTAGCGTCTCGATTGGAGCACACCGCCCGAAGTTGCGCAATCCAAAGCGTCAGCCCCTGCAACGGAGCGGTCTCGACGGTATTGGGGTGAAAAATTTATGGAAATCGCCTTTCGGGTGAGAGAAGATTACACACATGACTGAGAGTGAGAACGCCACCAACGGCGTTGGTTCGACGGTGAAACCCGAAGAAGCCGCGCCCGCGCTGAATTTACGGGTGGAGCGACTGGAAGCAGGGATACACGCCTTGGAGCAGGAATCGAAGGCCGTCCGGTTGCTGTTGGAACGTATGGTCGACCACCGGCAAAAGTCGCACAGCGAACTGGTTCTGCTGCTGACCGGCCTGGTGAGCAAGCTACCGATCAATGATATCGGTGTCATTGTCTCCAAGTTGGTCGAGCACAATGAGAGCGTCAGCCATTTTCACGGGGCTTTGTTGAAGGGCGCCACGGAGGCGATCGTCCCGGCGCCCACCATTTTGCGCAGCCTGGAGCAATCCAAACAGGACCTGTCTGCGGCGATTAAATCGGCCGTCGAGGAGTTGCTCCAACTGGACCCGCCCTTCGAGCGCGAGATGCTGCAGGCGCTGGCCAATAAGCCCGAGGAGTTTTTCTCGCCACAAATGGTCCGCGCGAACCGTTGTTTCATCAAAGGCCTCGTCCCCCGCGAGCGCGTAGTGCGTGAGTTTGGTCCCGAAGCCCTGGTTTTATTCAACGACCTGACTACCGATCCGAAGCTCAACCCGCGGCCCAAGCCGGATGAAATTGCGCTCGGGTTCAAGAATGAATTCGATCAACTCCTGGGAGCCCAGGGCGGGAGCGTGGCCAGCAAGCGACAGGACCTGGTCGACTTGCATCAGCGGGTGCACCGCAGTAGGGCCGGCACCGACCAGGCGCGCGCGCAGCGAAACGCGTTTCAGCGGCTCTCGTTCCTCATTGAGTTACTCCACTATTACAACCACCAGAACACCGAGGCGCCGGATGTCATCTTCGCTCAACGCCTCCCCGCGCTCATCGAACAATTGGTGGTCGGGGGTGCCGACGTTGCGGTGGACGAGAAACTCCTGGTCCCGGCCGAAAAACTTCTGAGCCACGTCATCAGCCCGGATCATCGGCAAATGATCATCAATAATGTCGGCAAGAGCGGCGAGACGGGCAAGACCATCAAATTTGTACTCAAGCTGCGGTCGGACAAAGTCGCGGACCTGGATCAAACCCTCGCTGACTTCGTCCGGCATCTCTTGCCGGCGCCCGCGCAGAAACCTTCGATCGAAAAAACCGCGGACATTCTGAAGCTCATCAGCCCGGAGTTGCAGCGAATGGTGGTGAGATCGATTATGCGCACGGACCGAGTCCGGAAACAAGACGCGGAGGCTCTGGGCAAAGGCCTGGCCGCCGCCTTGAATTTACCGGGCCTCGATGAGCCCGTCAAAGCCACCAGCTTGCCGGTCGAGGTGGAGCGCCAATTGGCCTGGGATAAAATCAAGGACCTGATCCGCAACCGTACCGATCCGGTCGCAATCGCCGCTGCCATCCGGGAACGCCTGAATTCCAAGTACGATGCCGATGAGCTCCGGCAGAGTTGGATCGTGTTGACCGACGCTGATCCGGTGGCGCTGATCAAAATCTTCTGCCAACTGCCGTACTTGGCGAATGGAAAGACCGACTCCATCGCCCGCACGGTCATGGAGACCTACGTGAGCCGGCTTACCCACGAGAAATATGCGGCCACTTATCAAAAAATAATCAACAGCCTCCGGACTACGTACCATGCGCGGCCGGATAGCCCGATGCTGGTGAACTTTCTCGCGCTCGTCCGTTGGGCGAGTCCCGAGGCGGCGGAAAAGGTCTCAACGGATGTGGGAATTCATCACGCCCCCGCGGCGTGAGGTTACGCTGGTGGATTCGGGAAGTAGGGACGGCAGCCCCGCCGCCTGCTACGGCACGATTACTCTCAAGGCCGCTCGCTTCACGGAAAAAGTGGCCGGCAAATGCCCAATCAATTCGCCGTCGACCTCCAGCGGGGCAGGGGCGGGACTGCTCAGCACTAGGGATTCCACACGGAAGGAGACGATCGCGGACCGGGGCAGGTTGCCTCTCAACAACAATTGCGGCCCGCAGCGGGCCAGCGTGAACCAGTTGACCCGCGGGAAGACACAAACATCGAGCAACCCGTCGCATAAATCAGCTTCGGGGAAAATGCGGAACGGACCCCCGTATAACCGCCCGTTTCCAATGAGTACCAGGCCGCCGGTGTAATCCCGCCCATCGGCGGCAACCGTAATCCTGGCCGGCGCATCCAGGAGTGCGTGCAGCCCAGCCAGGACGTAGGCCAGCGGCCCAATTCTCTTCTTCAGGTCCCAATGCACCAACTCGATAGCCCGAGCATCAAGCCCCGCTCCTCCCAGTTGTGCGAAAAGCCGCGATTTCCTTGCGCCCGGAAGGCCGTGTTGAACGGTCGGTAAGTCGATGACTCGTTCGCGGCCCTGGCGAATCGCCTCCCAGGCAGGCTCGAGCCGGATGGGAATGCTCAGCTCGCGCGCGAACACATTGACCGTCCCCAGGGGTAGGACTCCCAACCGAACCTTCTCCAAGCCCGCCGCGTCGCCGATGCCATTCAGAACCTCGTTGACCGTGCCATCACCTCCGGCGGCCACTACGCTCGTGAATCCCTCGTCGACGGCTTCTCTCGCCAGCCTCTGCGCATCTCCCGGCCCGGTCGTTAGCTTCAGGTTGCTCTGGGTAGCGATCTCATCCAGGTAACGACGGAAGCGCCGGGCCTTGTCGCCCTTCGCCGCTGGATTGAAAATCACGCAGGTCCGCACTCCCCATTGTTGGTGTACCCACGACGTGCCAGTCGAGAAGAAAGAAGGGTGAACGCAGCAGTTTTGCCCACTTATGTGACACCTGAGGAGGTGTTCGAAGCGATGCTTCTTGCGGCCTTATAGGCAAATCGCGCGCAGGTTCAAGCCGAGGCTTCTTGGCACCCGCTTTGCTGCCCCAACAGGCACGCGGTTTGTTGTATGAGAACTGTGCGGCGTTTTTGTAGCAGCCTGAACCGAAAGGATTGGGGGCTAGATTCACTCGACACAGCCACCCATGGCTTGGGGCCAACGGGGACCGGCTGGTTCATTTCGTCTCTGGACATTCCAGGATCGCCCCGACCGCTCCCCTCTCTCCATCCATCATCCTTCGGGATTCGTCCGCCGGGTCAAGCGAGTGGAACCCGTGGTCCCCTGCAAACGGGCCGCCAACAGCCCAGCCTGAACTTATCCACGTTCTTCGAGCCGATGCCGAACCATGCGAATTCTCCTCCGCCATCTTGAAACCGGGGCTTACCTGAATACGGCTCGGAGTTGGACCGATGACCGCGAAGCGGCCCAGGATTTAGCCGACCACGAACGCGCGATCCGCCTGGCCCGGGAGTTGCAATTGCGGCAAGCCGAGTTGGTCCTGGTCTTCGGTAGTCCGGAATTCGATATCCACCTTCCGCTCCGGTTCGATCCCGGAGTTCGGCCCGGTCTCCCGCGTTAGCGGTCCCGCATCGCGGCGGGTTTTTTCTGGCTTCCATACTGGCGAGGCTTGGCGTTGACCTGCCGCAACCGGGGTATCCTTACTTGTTGTGAACGACAGCTGGACTGATGCTTCCGCTGCCGTTGCCTTGCGGAACGCTCACGGTAACCAGGGCAGTTGCCGTGTTGCCGGACTTATCACTGGCCTGGACAGTGATCGTATAGACCCGGCCACCGCCGCTCGGGTTCCGTGAGGCAGCGAGCAGCGCGCTCAGATTCCCGGTGACCTGGATGTCCCCGGTCCAAACTGGCTCGTTGCTGGTGATCGAAATGATTTGGGCGGACACGAAGGCGCCGCAGCCGTCCAGCGCGATCGCTGAGATGGTCACCGGCACCAGTTGATGGTTTGGAGGCTGGAGCACATTGGGCGTGGCGGTTACTGATTGGAACGCGGGAGCATTCGTATTGACGATCGTGACCGACACGTTCGTGGAAGCATGATTCCCAGCCAGATCCGACGTCTCGATGGCGATTAAGTAATGTCCGGGGCTCAACATCGTTCCGGCCGAAGGCGTCTGCGTGAGAAGGAGTTGATCCGCCGGAGTGCAGTTGTCGAGGACCACCACGCCGGCAAGCAGGTTCGGGATTGCTCCTTGGCAGTTCGGGCCCGTCCATACCGTCGTAGCCGGTGGGACAGCCTGAAACCGGGGAGCGGTCGAATCAATCACCGTGAGCGGGACATTGGTTACCGAAGCATTGCCCGAAGCATCCACGGCCGTGACCAGGATTGAATACGCGCCGATGCCCAGAGGGGTGCCGGCCGCAGGAGTCTGCGTCAGGACGATTAGATTGGCCGGAGTGCAATTGTCAGTGGCCAACACATTCGAAATGACATTGGGCACCGGCGCTTGGCACGCGGTGAGAGCAGAAACGGTGACAGCCTGCGGGACGCTCACGAACACTGGTGCGGTTTTATCGAGCACCTGGAGCATAACGTTCGTTGAGGAGCTGTTTCCGGAGCCGTCCGTGGCAACCACCAGTATGGTATAGAGGCCGCTGGTTACAGGCGAACCGGCGGCCGGGCTTTGTACGAGGGCGACTTGATTGGCTGGGGTGCAGTTATCCGTCACGACGATCTCGGACCGGACATCGGGGACTAATCCCTGGCAGTTGCCGT
>Ga0105240_10004251_pt1 | contig 21894 bp, 20 predicted proteins | sample KBSC54metaG_FD_80426 | JGI IMG/M metagenome (GOLD analysis project Ga0105240, IMG submission 80426) | Corn rhizosphere microbial communities from Kellogg Biological Station, Michigan, USA - KBS C5-4 metaG | ecosystem: Host-associated > Plants > Roots > Rhizosphere > Soil | place: Michigan, USA... | reverse complement strand
GGCATCGGGTTCGACTTGCGCCAGACGATGTCGTTGAGGATCCAGAACCCCAGGTCCTGCAGGGTCGCGCCGACCCGGAAGATGTTGTGGTAGCTGCCGATCACCCACAGCGCCCCGTCGTCCTTCAGCACCCGGCGGCACTCCGAGAGCCAGGCCTTGGTGAAGGCGTCATAGGCCGCGAAGCTCTCGAACTGGTCCCAGTGGTCGTCGACCGCGTCGACCTTGGAGTTGTCGGGGCGCAGGAGGTCGCCGCCGAGCTGCAGGTTGTAGGGCGGGTCGGCGAACACCAGGTCGACCGAGCGGTCCGGCAGCTTCTTCAGCTCCGCCAGGCAGTCGCCCTCGATGATGATGTCCGCGGCGACGCCCATGTCCGACCCTTGCAAGCCCTTACGAGCCGGAATCCTTGGCCCGACATGGTGAAGGACCGGTTTGCGAACGTGGTGAACGCTTCCTTACCGTTCAGCCGCCGACGGCCTTGCGGGCCTTCTCCAGGGCCTGGGCGGCGGCGTGGCGGCTGGGCTGCTGGCGGGGCATGCGGTTCCAGGCGTCGAGGGCGGCGACCTTGTAGGCCTCGGCGAGGGTCGGGTAGTTGAAGGTGTTCTCCACGAAGTAGTCGAGCGTGCCCTCGAGGTTGAGCACCGCCTGGCCGATGTGGATCAGCTCGGTCGCGCCCTCGCCGACGATGTGGACGCCCAGGAGGCGCCGGGTCTCGAGCGCGAACAGCATCTTCAGGAAGCCGGACGAGATGCCCATGATGTGGCCGCGGCTGGTCTCGCGGAAGCGGGCCACGCCGCATTCGTAGGCGACGCCCTTCTCGCGGGCCTGCTCCTCGCTCATGCCGATCATCGAGATCTCCGGCACCGAATAGATGCCGTAGGGGAAGAACTCCGGCGGCGCGTGGGCGGGTGCGCCGAAGGCGTGGCAGGCGGCGATGCGGCCCTGCTCCATGGAGGTCGAGGCGAGGCTCGGGAAGCCGATGATGTCGCCGGCGGCGTAGATGTGCGGCTGGGCGGTCTGGAAGGTGGCCTTGTCCACGCTCAGGCGCCCGCGCTCGTCCGGCTCCAGGCCGCAGGCGGCGAGGCCCAGGTCCTGGATCGCGCCCTCGCGGCCGGCGGAGAACAGCACCATGTCGGCGCCAAGCTCGCGGCCGTCGGAGAGGCGCACCTGGCAGGCCTGCGGGCCGGTGACCTCGGCGGAGACCACCTTGACGCCGAAGCGGATGATCACCCCGCGCTCGCGCAGGTCGTGGACGAACTCGTCGGCCAGTTCGCGGTCGAGGAACGGCATCAGGCCGGCGTTGGGCTCGACGATGGTCACCTTCACGTCCAGCGCCGAGAAGATCGAGGCGTACTCCACGCCGATGACGCTGGCGCCTACCACCACGAGCTGGCGAGGGATGCGCTTCAGGTCGAGGATCTCGTCGGAATCCAGGATCGCCTCGCCGTCGAAGCCGATGTGGGCCGGGCGGAAGGGCCGGGTCCCGGCGGCGATCAGGAAGCGGTCGGCCGTGCAGGCGACGGCGTCGCCGCGAGGGCCCTGCACCTCGACGGTGTGCGGATCGGTGAAGCGGGCGACCCCTTCCAGGGTCTCGACGCCGTTGCGGGCGAACTGGTGCTCCAGCACGTCGACCTCGTGGTCGAGGGTGATGGCCAGCCGCCGGCGCAGGTCGTCCGCGCCGATGTCCTGCTTGGCCCGGTAGGCGCGGCCGTAGAAGCCGCGCTCGCGCCAGCCGCTGAGGTTGAGCACGGTCTCGCGCAGGGTCTTGGACGGGATGGTGCCGGTGTGCACCGAGACCCCGCCGACGCGGCGGCCGCGCTCGACCACCAGCACGCGCTTGTTGAGCTTGGCGGCCTGGATCGCGCCGCGGCGGCCGGCCGGCCCGGAGCCGACGACGATCAGGTCGTAGTGGTTCTGCGACAAGGCCCGCGCCCCCTGGCCCGCCGTTCTGCGGGCGCGGAAACCATAAACGGCGGGTGTTAAGGCAAGCTTTGCCTCACTTCGGATTCCCCTCTCCCAGGCGCGGCAGCGCCGTGGGAGAGGCCGGGTGAGGGCGGCTGGGCAGCAAGGACATCCTGGGCCTTGGACCCGCGCCAGCCGATCGGCGGGCGGCCCCTGGTCCAACGGAATCGCCGCCGCAAGCTCGGCGCCGCCCTCTCCCAGCCTCTCCCATCGCGCTGCCGCGCGTGGGAGAGGAGCGGCCGCGGCTCAGGCGGCGGCGGGATCGGCCTTCATGAGGCCCAGGAGGTTGCTCTGGGTGTCCTTGACGTAGGCCAGCCAGCCGACGCCCGGGATCGCCATCTTGGGCACGGCGCTCAGGCCGCCCAGCGAGAGCGCCTTGGCGACGAAGGCGTCCACGTCGTCGACGTCCACGGTGCAGACGTCGCCGATCATCGGGGTCGGGTCGGCCGGGTCGGGGTTCGCGCCCTGCCGGCGGACCAGGCCGCCGTCGATGCCGGGGCCGCCCTCGCCGGTGCGGATCAGATGGTAGGCGTCGCCGAACGGCGTGAAGCTCCAGCCAAAGAGCTCCCCGTAGAACCTCACGGCGGCGGCCGGATCGGCGGCGTGGATCTCGAAATGCACCGGGCGCGGCATGGGGCGTCTCCTGCGGTCGGGCATTGAAGCCACGCAACAGGCGCCGCCGCCAGCCTCAATCCTCGAAGGCGATCTCCTCCTGGGCGGCCTCGGCGAAGGCCTCCATGGGATTGCGGCCCATCATTGCGAGCTTCACCGGGCCCCAGGCCAGGCGGTGGATCTCGCAGGGGCCCAGCGCCAGCAGGCCGTCGGCGTGGACCTGGGCGCGGTAGCCCTTGTGGCCGGCGAAGCCGTAGCCGGGATAGCGGGCGTCCATCTCGACCATCAGCCGGTCGCGGGCGACCTTGGCCAGGATGGAGGCCGCGGCGATCGACTTCGACTTGCCGTCGCCGCCGACCACGGTCTTGACCTCGCAGGGCAGCTTGAAGCGGTAGTTGCCGTCCACGAGCGCGAAGGCGGGCTGCACCGCCATGGCCTCGATGGCCCGGCACATGGCCAGGCCCGTCGCGTGCAGGATGTTGAGCGCCGCGATCTCCTCCACCGAGGCGAAGCCGACGCCCCAGGCCAGCGCCTTGGCCTTGATCTGTACTTCCAGCGCCTCGCGGGTCTTGACGTTGAGCTTCTTGGAATCGTCGAGGCCCTTGGGGACCTTGCGCGGGCTCTCCGGCAGGATGACGGCGGCCGCACACACGGGCCCGGCCCAGGGCCCGCGGCCTGCCTCATCCACGCCGCAGACCGGCCCGCCGACGAAGGCGCGTTCGAGGAGCATCGTCGGACCTCTAGCCATCCCTCGCGCCTCCCGAGGTTCGCGCTCCCCTCCTCCTCGATGGAGGAGGGGCAGGGGTGGTGGTATGGCCGCTGCGGTGCAATCGGGCTTCGGGTCGGCGCCGACCCGCGGCTTCGCCCACTCGCAGCGCGCGCCCCACCACCCAACCCTCCTCCATCGAGGAGGAGGGCTCGTGAAAGACGCCCACGCGCCGTGATGGATTTCCAATCACGCGCCGCCGAGCCTCCGCACTTCATCGTGCCGGAAGCAGCTCACCTGGTGGTCGTTGACCATGCCGACCGCCTGCATCCAGGCGTAGACGATCACCGGGCCGACGAATTTGAAGCCCTTGGCCTTCAGCGCCTTGGCCATCTCGACGGCGAGCGGCGTCTGGGCCGGCACCCCGCTGTCGGCGGTCCAGCGGTTCTGGATCGGCTTGCCGCCGGTGAAGCCCCAGCAGAAGCCGGAGAAGTCCTCGCCGGCGTCGCGCATGGCCAGGTAGACCTTCGCGCCCGAGATCGCCGCGTCGATCTTGGCGTTGGAGCGGACGATGCCGGGATCGGCCATCAGCCGCGCGCGCTCGGCCTCGCCGTAGCGGGCGACCTTCTCCGGGTCGAAGCCGTCGAAGGCGGCGCGGAAGGCCTCGCGCTTCCTCAGGATGGTGATCCAGGCGAGGCCCGCCTGGAAGCCGTCCAGCACCAGCTTTTCCCACAGCGCGCGGGAATCGTACTCCGGCACGCCCCACTCGGTGTCGTGGTAGGCTTCGTAGAGCGGGTCGCCGGCCATGCCGCGCCAGCCGCAGCGAGTCGGAGGGTCTGCCATCACCGAGTCGGGCATGGCCGCACTCTCAGCCGACCGGGGGCGCGGACACAAGCGGGAGTTCGGCCATGGGGTTCGACGGGTTCAAGTTGTCGCAGATCGAGGTGGGCGAAGTGTCCCTGCGGGTACGGCGCGGCGGCTCGGGCCCGCCGCTCCTGCTGCTGCACGGCTATCCCGAGACGCACATGATGTGGCGCGAGGTGGCGGCCAAGCTCGCGGAGGACTTCACCGTCGTTGCGCCGGACCTGCGCGGCTACGGCAAGAGCACGGCGCCGGCGGACAGCGAGGACCACGAGACCTATTCCAAGCGCGCCATGGCGCGCGACGCCGTCGCGCTGATGCGCCATTTCGGGTTCGAGCGCTTCGACGTGGCCGGCCACGACCGCGGCGGGCGGGTCGGCTATCGGCTGGCGCTCGATCATCCGCAGGCGGTGCGGCGGCTCACCGTGCTCGACATCATCCCGACCGGCGAGGTCTGGGCGCGCGCCGACCGGCGCTTCGCGCTCGGCTACTGGCATTGGTCGTTCCTGGTGCAGCACAACGCCGAGGCGCTGATCGCGCCCGACCCGGAGCTGTTCTTCTTCCGCGCCCAGTTCCGCAGCCTGCTCACCGACTTCGCCGAGGCCTACGCCGACTACCTGGACTGCGCCAAGGACCCAAAGACCATCCACGCCATGTGCGAGGACTATCGGGCCGGCGCCACCTACGACCGGCTGGCCGACGAGGCGGACAAGGCGGCCGGGCGGACGATCGCCTGCCCGGTGCAGGTGCTGTGGGGCAAGAAGGGCGCGCTCGAAGCCTGGTACGACACCCTGGCGGTCTGGGGAGCCTGGGCGAGCGACCTGCGCGGCGAGGCCATCGACTGCGGCCACTTCCTGCCGGAGGAGAAGCCCGCGGAGACGCTCGCCGCCCTACGCAGCTTCCACGCCGAGGGCCGCTAGGAGCCAGGCGGGGCGTTCGACCGTCACCGGGCGGCCGTCGGCGGTGAGGCTCGCCCCCTCGATGCGGTCGAGCCGCAGCAGCGCCATGGCGCGGCCCTCGCCGGCCGAGGTGACCACGCCGGCGCGCAGCTCGCCCGCCAGCACCTCGGCGCCCGCGGGGAGCGGTGGACCCTCCACGGCGATCGGCAGCATGCGGCTCTTCACCTGGCCGCGACGTTTCATGCGCGAGGTGGTCTCCTGGCCGACGAAGCAGCCCTTGCGGAAATCGATGCCGTTCAGGAGGTCGAAGTTGGCCTCGATGGGATAGGTCTTGTCCGAGCCCCAGTCGGCGGGCCCCGGGACGCCCAGCGCAAGGCTGTGGGCCAGATAGGCGGCTTCGTCGGCGAGGTTCGCGCCGTCCGGCTGGGTCGCGCCATAGCCCCGCCAGCCGAGAGCACGCAGGCGCGGATCGGCCACAAAGCCCTCTCCCCCTTGCGGGGAGAGGGTTGGGAGAGGGGGTGTCGGCTGTGAGCCTGCCGAATCGGAGCCGGCGCCCCCACCCCAACCCCTCCCCGCGAGGGGGAGGGGCTCGGATGCGAAGAGCGCCGAGACGGGCAAGTCGGAAGCCGCGATCTCCACCTTGGCGCGCAGGCGGTACATGGCCAAGCGCTGGAGGAGCGCGGCGCGATGCTGGGCCTCGACGTCCAGCCAGCAACCGTCGTCGCCGCCCACGGCGAAGAGGTCGTGCAGCAGGCGGCCCTGGGGCGTGAGCAGGGCCCCGAACCGGGCCTCGCCGGGCGCCAGCGTCTCCACGTCCTGGCTGATCAGGCCCTGCAGGAAGCCGCGCCAATCGGGGCCGGAGAGGGCCACCGGGGCGCGGCTCGGGAGCGGCGCGAAGCTCGGGGTCTGGCTCATCGTGCGTAATTTGGGGCCTGCGGCTGTGGAGCGCCAGCGTTCCGCGCCCTATAGAAGGTGGCGATGGCCCGCGGCGCATTCCCCATCCTGTTCGTCACGTCGAACCGTATCGGCGACGCGGTGCTCTCCTCGGGGCTGATCAAGCGGCTGGCCGACGAGATCCCCAACGCCCGCTTCACCATCGTGGCCGGGCCCGCCGCGGCGCCCCTGTTCGAGGAGGCGCCGACCCTCGACCGGATCATCGTGCTGACCAAGACCCCGAACCACGGCCACTGGTTCGACCTGTGGCGGCAGGTGCGCAACACCCGCTGGGGCCTGGTGGTCGACCTGCGCGGCTCGGGCCTGTCGCGGTTCATCGCCACCAGGCGTCGGGCGATCTGGAAGAAGGGGTCGGGGCCGCCCGTCCACAAGGTCATCGAAGTGGCGCGCGTGTTGAAGATCGAGGACGATCCGGCGGCGCCCTACATCTACACCTCGCCCGAGACCGAGGCTCGCGCCGACGAACTCACCGCGGGCTTCGGCCCGATCCTGGCGCTGGCGCCGGCGGCCAACTGGCTGGGCAAGACATGGCCCTTGGAGCGCTTCTCGCGGGTGGCCATGCGGCTGCTCGATCCCCAGGGGCCGATGAAGGGCGGGCGGCTGATGGTGCTCGGCGCGCCGGAGGACAGCAAGCTGGCGCGCGAGCTGAAGGACGTGGTCATGCGCCGCCAGTTCATCAACCTGACCGAGGACACCGACCTCCTGACGGCCTTCGCCTGCCTGAAGCGGGCGCGGCTGTTCATCGGCAACGATTCCGGGACCATGCACCTGGCGGCGGCGGCAGGCATCCCGACGCTGGGCCTCTTCGGGCCCTCCGACGAGCAGCTCTACGGCCCCTGGGGCGAGGCGACGCGGGTGGTGCGCGGGCCGCGCAGCTTCGAGCAGATCCGCGCCGTCGACCCGGGCTTCGGCCAGGCGCTCTGCCACATGATGGACCTGACCGTGGACACGGTGAGCCGGGCGGCCGAGGAGCTGCTGGCCGCCACCGAGACGGGCGCCAAGGCGGCCAACGGCCGGGATGTTCGGCTGACCGACGCAGCCAATGGCTGAGGGGCGCAATGGCTGAGACCTATGACCTGATCGTGCGCGGCGGCGAGGTGGTGAATCACGCCGGCCGCGGCGCGGCCGACGTGGGCGTGCGCGGCGGCAAGATCGCCGCGGTCGGCGACCTTTCGCAGGCTTCCGCCGGGGAGGTCTTCGACGCCGCGGGCCTGACCGTCATGCCCGGCGTGATCGACACCCAGGTGCACTTCCGCGAGCCGGGCCTGGAGTGGAAGGAGGACCTGGAGAGCGGCAGCCGCGCGGCCGTGCTGGGCGGGGTGGTGGCGGTGTTCGAGATGCCCAACACCGAGCCCACCACGACGGACCCGGACGCGCTCGCCGACAAGCTCGCCCGCGCCAAGGGCCGCATGCACTGCGACCACGCCTTCTACGTCGGCGGCACCCACGAGAACGCCGCCTGGCTCGGGGAGCTGGAGCGGCTGCCGGGCTGCTGTGGGGTCAAGGTGTTCATGGGCGCCTCGACCGGCACCCTCCTGGTGCAGGACGACGAGGGCATCGAGCAGGTGCTCCGCCACGTGAACCGCCGCGCGGCCTTCCACTCCGAGGACGAGTACCGCCTGGCCGACCGCCGCCCGCTGGCGCGCACCGGCGACTGGACCAGCCACTACGAGGTGCGCGACGCCCAGTCGGCGATCCAGTCCACCGAGCGGCTGGTGCGCATCGCCACCGCGCTCGGCAAGCGCATCCACGTGCTGCACGTGACCACCGCCGAGGAGATCGCCTTCCTGGCGGCGCACAAGGACGTGGCCAGCGTCGAGCTGACCCCGCAGCACCTGACGCTCGCCGGGCCGGAGGCCTATGAGCGGCTTAAGGGCTACGCCCAGATGAACCCCCCGATCCGCACCGAGGCGCACCGCGCGGCGCTCTGGGCGGGGCTGGCCAGCGGCGTCGCCGACGTGCTGGGCAGCGACCACGCCCCGCACACCTCGGAGGAAAAGGCGCGGCCCTATCCCGCCTCGCCGTCCGGCATGCCCGGGGTGCAGACCCTGCTTCCGGTGATGCTGACCCATGTGGCGGAGGGCCGGCTGAGCCTGGAGCGGCTGGTGGACCTGACGAGCCATGGCGCGAACCGGCTGTTCGGCCTCGCCGACAAGGGCCGGCTGGCCGAGGGCTACGACGCCGACCTGACCATCGTAGACCTGAAGGCGCGGCCGACCACCGAGCACAGGAACATGGCGAGCCGCGTCGGCTGGACCCCCTTCGACGGCATGCAGGCCAAGGGCTGGCCAGTCGCGACCATCATCCGGGGCACGGTGGTCATGCGCGACGACGAGGTGGTCGCCCCGCACCTGGGCCAGCCGGTGCGGTTCGGCGAGACGCTGGCCGCCTAGGCCTTTTCCAGCACGCCGGCGGCCAGCGCCGCGGCGAACTCGTCGCCGGCCGGCGTGGCCCAGGCGGTGTGCTCGCTCAGCAGCTTGGCCTTGTCGGTTTCAGTCAGCGTCCCGACGCGCGAGGCGCCGACCGTCGACTTGGAGGCTGAGAACGCCCCGAACGACCGGGCGCGCACCCGGCCGTGTCGATCGACGAGCAGATTGCAAGGAAGACTGGCCAGGCTGTCCTTTCCCAGCGCCTTGCGCATCACGTCGTTGAGGTCCCGGGTGGCCAGGGCCTTGAAGACCGCGCTGTCTCCCTCGGCTTCCACGAGCAGAGGGACGTCGCCCGCGCCCCGCCGCTCCAGCACGGCGCGGGCGGCCGCGAAATCCAGCTTCTTGAAGCTGTCGGTCAGCACGAAGATCACGCCAAAGCTCGGACCGCCGTGCGCCCGGTTGATGGCGGCGAGGTCCGTGGCTTCCTCAAGGCAGGGCGCGCACCATTCGGCCCAGAGGCTCACCAGGTAGGTGCGGCCGCGAAGTTCCGAGAGCCTCTGGCGGCCCTGGGCGCCCTGCAGCCACTTGCCGGGCAAAGCCAGTTCCTTGGGCGGCGCCGCAAAGCTCTTGGCTATGGGGTTCTGCGACATCGGGCCCGAAACGAAAACCGGTGTATCTGGCGCGGCCCTCGCCCCGGCGGCGGCGAGCGAGGCGGTCACCCCGAGGCAAAGGTTTCGACGATCGATCACTGGATACTCCGTTACTCAAGCTAACTCGCCGCGCCCTCGCCCGCCCGTTCGGCCGTCCAGTTCCGCAGAATCTCGCGGGCCCGGTTGCGGGACGGATCCATCAGCTCGTCATGGGCGGGCCGCTTGGCGGTCAGTTCCACCACATAGCCGTTCGGATCGCGGAAATAGATCGAATCGACGAAGCCGTGGTCGGAGACGCCGCGCGTCTCGCGGCCAAGTTCCTTGCCCTTGGCGAACATGGCCTTGAGCGCGTCGGGGGTCACCTCGAGGGCGATGTGAAGGTCGAAGTCGTGCTGGGGCTTGAAGTCGAAGGCCATGTCCGGCGCCTCGAAGAAGGCCAGGAAGGAGCCGTCGTCCATGCGGTAGAAGGTGTGCAGCACCTTGGTCGGCCGCCCGCTCTTGGTCTCGCGGATCACCAGCGAGCCGCTCAGCGGCAGACCCAGGAAATCCTCATAGAAGGCCCGCGTCTCCTCCGAGTCCCGGCAGCGGTATGCATTGTGGTGCAGGCCCTTGATCATGGAAGCCGATGCTATCACGGAGTCCGCGCGCCGCCGAAGACGGGAAGAAGAAGAGGAGCCACGAACCACACGAACCACACGAACGGGCTTTCGCGGTCGCGAGCGCAGCTCGCCTTCTGATCAAACCTCCTGCCTAGCGGAAGCTGGCCTTCGGCCCGCCAGCCGGCACGGCCCGTTCGTGTGGTTCGTGTGGTTCGTGGTCGAAAAATTGGCGGGCCGGGCCTCGTCTCGGCCTATCCGGAATGAGAGCCTTGCGCGCGGGTGACGGCCAGTCCCAGCTCGGCCTTGACCGCCTTGGTCAGCTTGGCGGCGATCAGCGAGTGCGCGGCGGCGAGCCAGTCGGCGATGTCCTCGTCGAGCGCGGCGTCGAGGTCGATCTGCACCCAGTGGCCCTTGGCGCAGTAGGGGGCCTGGCGGCCGGGACCGCCTTCGGTGAGCGCCACGAAGCCGATCGGGCTCACCTTGAAGGAGACGCCGTCGTCGCCGCAGATGGCGAACACCTTGCCGCCCACCTTGTAGACGTCCGAGGCGCCCCACTGGACCACTCGGGTCACCGCCGGCAGGGCGAAGGCCACCGCCTCGAGCTCGCCGCGGGTCACGGGGCGCCGCTCAGACCGCGAGCCCAAGCGCCGCGCGCTGCTTCTTCGGCAGCTTCTCGGCGACCAGGCGGTGGGCGCTGGCCAGCCAGTCGGGCACCTCGGCCGGGTCAAGGGCGGCGAGGTCCTCGAACACCACCCACTTGAAGCGCGCGGCGTAGGGCGCGGGCCTGGCGCGGCCGGTCTGCGTCAGCACCTCGAAGGCGATGTCGCTGACCTTCAGCGAGAAATGCCCGCCGTCGAGGTCGGTGGCGGCGAACATCTTGCCGCCGACGCAATAGACCTTGTCCGCGCCCCACTTGACGGAGAGCTCGGCGCCCGGCAGGGCGAGCGCCGCCTTTTCCAGCGCCGCGGGGGTCACTGGGTCCTCAGGCCTCGACGCCGACGCCGATCGGGCAGGTCACGCCCGTGCCGCCGATCCCGCAATAGCCCGCCGGGTTCTTGGCCAGGTACTGCTGGTGGTAGTCATCGGCGAAGTAGAACTCGCCGGCCGGGGCGATCTCGGTGGTGATCTTGCCGAAGCCCTTGGCCGACAGCGCCTGCTGGTAGGCCTCGCGCGACGCCTCGGCCGCGGCGGCCTGGGCGTCGTTCTGCGGGTAGATCCCCGAGCGGTACTGGGTGCCGACGTCATTGCCCTGGCGCATGCCCTGGGTCGGGTCGTGCCCCTCCCAGAACACCTTCAAGAGGCCGGGGTAGCCGATCACCTTGGGGTCGTAGACCACCAGCACCGCCTCGGTATGGCCGGTGCGGCCGGTGCAGACCTCCTCGTAGGTCGGGTTGGGGGTCAGGCCGTTGACGTAGCCCACGGCGGTGACCCAGACGCCCGGCAGGCTCCAGAACTTCTTCTCCTCGCCCCAGAAGCAGCCCATGGCGAAGACCGCGGTCTCCAGGCCGTCGGGATAGGGCCCCTTCAGCGGCCGGCCGTTCAGGAAGTGGGTCTGGGCGGTGGGGATCGGGTGCGCCCGGCCCGGCAGGGCGGTGTCCGGGGTGGGCATTTCCAGCGTCTTGCGTCCGAACATGGGGCCTCCCGAGCGCGTCAGGATGAAATGAAAATCATTTCATCCGTCCGACGCGCGTCAAACAGATGAAAGTCGACCCTTCCATTCCCGTTCAGATGGTTTCCATCTGGACGGGTCAGGGTCTTGCGGTCGCGCGCAAAGATAGTGGCTCGGGCCGCCATTTGCACCCGCGCAGGCGGATGACGCAGGGTCAATTCCGTGGCAAGGTCGCGGGGAACGACGTTAGGGGAGATGGTTCCATGCAACGTGCGTTGAAAGCCACATTGATCGGCGGCTGCCTGACCCTCCTGGTGAGCGGCGGCCTGGCCTTCGCCAGCGGCGGCGGCGGCGGCGCGTCGATGCCGTCGAGCGGCGGCGCCTCGATGCCGGGCGCCTCGGGACCGAGCTACGACCCGGCGGTGGAATGGGCCAAGGCGGTCGCGGCGCTGAAGGCCAACAACTTCAGGGACGCCGCGCGGGCCGCCGGCCATGTGACCGACGTCGCCCCCAACAACCCCGACGGCTGGCGCATGCTGGGCATGGCCAAGGCCGGCGACAACGACTGGAAGGGCTCGCGCCGCGCCTACGAGAAGGCCGTGAAGCTGAAGCCGGACGACCCCACCGCGCACGCGGGGCTGGCTGTCGCGCTGGCCAACCTGAAGGACCCCAAGGCCCAGACCGAGGCCGAGTGGCTGAAGTCCAAGCTGCAGGCCTGCGGCGACAACTGCCCCGACGCCGAGCGCCTGAAGTCGCTGAACAGCTCGGTCGAGAGCGCCATGAACCCGGCCGCGGCCGGCGCGCCCAAGCCCAGCGCCATGCTCGACCGCTCGCTCTTGTTCGGCGGCGCGCGCGGCGGCGACCCGGCCTATGTGCAGGCGGTCAGCCTGATCAACGAGCGGCGCTATGACGAGGCGCTGGCCGCGCTGGGCAAGGCCGAGGCGGAGTTCGGGCCGCACCCGGACATCCTGACCTACGAGGGCTATGCCTGGCGCAAGAAGGGCGACTACGCCCGGGCCGAGCGGTACTACCGCCAGGCGCTGGCCATCGCCCCCGACCACGTGGGCGCGACCGAGTACTACGGCGAGCTGAAGGTGGCGCGCGGCGACATCGCCGGCGCGCGCGTCATGCTGGCCAAGCTGGACCGGATCTGCGCCTACGGCTGCGCCGACGCTGAGGAGCTGCGCCGTTGGATCGACGCCGGCGGCGACCCGCAGAAGAACTAGCGGCCGCCCTCCTCGCCGGAACGCTGTTGGCCGCCGCGACGGGCGCCGGCGCACTCGCCGCGTTCGGCGAGGCGCCGATCCGCGGCATGCTGTGGGTGGCCAAGGGCGCCGATCCGGCCCGCGCGCTCGGCAGCGTGCCCACCGAGTGCCTGAAGGTCCCGGCCGACCCGCGGCTCGCCGCCAGCGTCGAGATCGGGCGCGCCGCCTTCCGCACCCCGGTGCTGCTCGGCGGCCAGGCGGCGCGGGCGGGGATCAACTGCGAGACCTGCCACCGCGATGGGCGGACCAATCCTGACTTCGCCTTCCCCGGGGTCTCCGGCGCGCCCGGCACGGCGGACGTGACCAACTCGCTGTTCTCCACCCATCGCGGCAACGGCATCGATGACCCCAAGCCGATCCCCGACCTGAGCGGGCCGAAGGGGAAGCTGAAGATCAGCCAGGCGCGCGGCGACCATAAGCTGGAGCCCTTCATCCACGGCCTGATCACCGAGGAGTTCGACGGGCCGGAGCCGACGCCGGCGGTGCTGCAGGGCCTGGCCGACTATGTGCGCGCGCTGTCGCCCCAGGCCTGCCCGGCGCGGGCCCGCGAGCCCCTGACGGTGGGCCTGCTGATGGCCGACGCGCGGCGCGCCCTGAAGGCCGCCGAGGGTGCGGCCGCCGCCGGCGACGACGCCACCGCCGTCCTGATGGTGGCGAGCGCCCGAAGCCGCCTGGGCCTGATCGACGAGCGGTTCGCCGACCCGTCGCTGGCCGGCCCCCGCGCCCGCCTGCGCGCGGCGAGCCGCCGGCTCGAGGAGGCCCAGGCCGCCCTGCACGACCGGCGGCCCGAGGGCCGCGCCGAACTCGCCGCCTGGCTCGCCGGCTCGCGCCGGCTGGAGGCCGAGCTCGCCGCGCGGCAGTCGGCCTCGCTGTTCGATCCGGCGCGCCTGGCCCAGGCCGCCAAGCGCCGCTTGCCCGGCTAACGCCCTTTCTCTATGAAGCGCCTTCCGCCGGGAGGCCCGCCTCCGCGGGGGTTAAGGTGCGGTGGCCGAGTGGTTGAAGGCGCACGCTTGGAAAGCGTGTTTAGGGGAAACTCTAACGTGGGTTCGAATCCCACTCGCACCGCCACTACCTCTGATGACCTTTTCTTTGAACCGGGGCTGTATTGGCGGAACTATTCAGTCGCCTGCCCTGCGGTCCGAGGTTTGAACTCCACGTGGTTCAGTTCCCAATTGCGCGCATGGGGTGAGTTTGGCGGAAAGACTGCTGCGTTCCGCGCAGCAAATTTTGAGGAAGGCTCATCCTTCGTCCTGGCGAAACCACATGCTGTGTGGACGATGTAGTCTGCCACCTCCAAGCCCGGTTCCCCAGCTCCCTTTGGAAGTACCGCCCACGATACTGGAATCATGACCCCGTCGCTTCTTGTCAGCTTTTGCCTGGCCCAGGATTTTCGGAAACGGTCGACGAAAGGTCCGTCCTCGAAGATTAGCGAGATAGCTTCCGTTGGCGTATCGGTGGGCATTAGCTGCTCCGAAGACTTAAGCATCGTTTGAAATGCAAGTTCGACAATCGGCGGTCCAGGAAGCCCGTCAAACCCCTCAAGTAGCGTTGCATTCGTTATGCGCATCGCCACACGCTTGAAGGTGGATTTGTCGAAAAACGACGACATGGCGGCCTCGCGCCGCTTCCCGAAAGTTCTAAGCTCACGCATGTGAATTGGACTGTCCCGATTGCGAAGGACGGCCTCGCGCACGTCGAGCCAAGGCGTCCTAATCTCAGCATTCAGGTCGGTTCCGAAGCACGCGCATCCTCCGATTACGAACATCGGGTTCTCGGGATCGCCGAGTACGCCGTCTCCGGCTTCGTCAAGGAACATCACGAGCTCGCGTGAGCCGTAATAATATTTTTCGAATTGCACAGTCGCTCGCCTGTGAAGCCTACCCTATCCCATGATTGTATGCGGGGACGCTTTCACTGGGCGAAAAAGCTCGGAAGGTACGCGTCCCGCTCGACTTCCCTTCAGCAGAGCCGCCTCAGCCGACCCTCACGACGACAGCGACGCGGTGCAGGCGGTGATCTGGGTGCTGATGGTGGTGAACTGCGGGTTGGGGGTCTGCTCGAGCGCGTCCTTGGTCGCCGCGATCAGCTGAGCCGTGGCCTGCAGGGTCTGGACGACGGGCGCTTGCGCGGTCTTGGCGTCCGGCTTGGGGGTCTCCTGGGCGGCGGCCTTGGTCTGGTCCTGGCCCGCCTTGGGCGCGGGCGGGGCGTCGGACTGATTGCCGGCGCCGGGGGCCACCGGCTTGGTCTGGGCGTCGGCCTTGGCCTGGGCCTTGACGGCGTCGAACAGCTGGGACCGCGCCGTCCTGGTGTCGGAGGCCGATTTCGCGGCGCTGGCGATGCCGTTACTGAGCGCCGTCTGCACCCCGCCGAAGTCGATCGTCACCGTGCGGTGCTTGGCCTGGTCGACGAAGTTCTTGATGGCGTCGTGCGCCTGGTCGATCACCGCCGGGGCGTTGTTGTAGGCGTCGGCCTCGGCGTCGAGCGCGGCGAGCGCCGACATGGCCGCGTCGCGCGCCTTCGAGGCGGCCTCCTGGGCGCTGTCGTTGGCCGCGGCCGCCGCCGGGGCGGCGCCGGGCGGCGCGGCCGGGGCGCCGGCCAGCTCCGCCGAGCGGGCGTCGGCGTTGGCGATCGCCTGGCGCAGGACGGCCGTGGTCCGCCAGAGCCTCTGCGGATTGGCGTCCAGGAAGGATTCCGCCGTGCTGGCCACGCAGCGGGCGCTCTTCACCGCCTTGAGGTGGTCGGCGCCGGTCTTCTCGGGGTTGTAGTAAGAGCGGTACTGGCTGATCCCGTTGGCGACGATGGCGACCCCGCCGAGCGCCGCGGCCGAGGATTGGTAGAAGGCCGCCGCGACGGAGCCGATGCCAAGCGCGATGATCGAGCTGTCGAAGGCGGTCTGTTCGTTGCGGTAGCCGCGGGCGTCCCTGCTGAGTTGGTCGCGCAGGTCCCAGACGTGGTAGATGTTCCAGCGGATGGCGCATTCGACGTCGACTGCGCGGGACGCGCTGTCGGCGCGAAGCGAGGCGTTGCTGCAGGTCGTGTGCTCGGCCATGAAATTCGCCCGCGTCTGGTCGTCGGAGGCGGGCCTCGCGGCCGCCGAGGCGGTGGTGCTCCAGAGGCCGGCCGCGAGGCCCAGCAGCAACCCGGCTTTCAGATACATGGCGTTCGTCCCCTCGACCTTGCGGGGCGGCCAGGTTCCGGCGCGGTCGGGCGAGCGCCCGCGGCCGCGGGCGGCGCCGCGACAACCACTGCGATAGACCTAGAAAACCCCAACCTCGAAGGGAGACTAAGCTTCGACGCCTTCAGGTTGCAAGATGGAAAATATCCCGTTCTGCGAACGTCGGGATGTCGAGACCCGCCGACCGTCTCAGACGGCTTCGGGCCGCGGCCGGCGCGCGCCGCCCAGAAGGGTGTAGAGGGCCGGCATGGCCAGCAGCACCAGCGGGCCCTGGGCGATCAGGCCGGAGATGATGGCGATGGCCAGGGGCCGCTCCATGGAGGCCCGGCCGCCGAGCGCCAGCGCCAGGGGGGCCAGCGCCAGGATGGCGGCCAAGGTGGTCATGGCGATGGGGCGCAGGCGGTTCATGCCGGCCTCGACCAGGGCGCGGTCGGGCGCCATGCCCTCGGCCAAGAGCGCCTCGTATTCGGTGAAGTAGAAGATCGCCACCTCGGTGGCGATGCCGAGGATCATGGTCGCGCCCATCAAGGCCATGATGTTGAGCTCGACGCCGACGATCCACAGGCCCGTCGCCTCCGCCGAGGCGGCCGCCAGCGGCATGAGCAGGATGGTGAAGGCGGTGCGGAAGCTCTCGTAGATCACCAGCAGGAGCACGAAGACCGCGGCCACGGCGGCGGCGAACACCAGCGCCATGCCGCGGAACGCCGCCTGCTGCTCGGCGAAGAGGCCGCCCATCTCGTAGGTGACGCCGGCCGGCAGGAACCCGGGCTTGCCGACCACGCCCTCCACCTCCTTGGCCGCCGAGCCGGTGTCGCGGCCCTCCACCCGAGCTGTGACGGCGTCCATGCGGCGCATGTCCTCGCGGGTGATCTCGGCCTGGCCGTTGGCGACCTCGATGTGGGCGATACGCGACAGCGGGAAGAGGTGCTTGTCATCGGGTGACTTGATCATGAGCGCGCCCACCTGGCCGATCCGCGCGCGCACCTGGTCCGGGGTCCATACGCGGACGTTGACGAGGTTCGCGCCCGACTGGATCTGGGTCGCCACGTCGCCGGAGAGCTGGCTCTCCACCTGCTTGCTGGCCTCGCCGGCGTCGACGCCCTCCAGCTCGGCGAGCGCCGGGTCGATGCGGATCTCAAGCCCGTCGCCGGCGATCACCACACCGCTCTTCTGTTCGGTGACCCCGCGCACCTTGGCGATGGCGTCGGCGACGGCGGGGCCGGTCTTCTGCAGGAGGGCGACGTCGTCGGAGTAGAGCTTCACCTCGATCGGCTGCGGCACGGCGGTGAGGTCGCCGATCAAGTCCTCCATCAGCTGGGCGGTCTCGAGCTCCAGGCCCGGCACATTGGCCTGGGCCTTGGTGCGGACCTCGTCCATCACCTGCTCGATCGGTCGGCGGTTCCTGGACTTCAGCCGGATGAAGTAGTCGCCGGTGTTGGGCTCGGTGAGACCGCCGCCGAGCTGCAGGCCGGTGCGGCGCGAGTAGGTGTCGACGTCGGGTGTGGCGCGGATGATCGCCTCCACCTGGCGCATCAGCCGGTCGGTCTCGGTCAGCGACATGCCGGGCGGGGCGATGTAGTCGAGGATGAAGCCGCCCTCGTCGATCTTCGGGATGAAGCCGGTGCCGACGCTCATGAAGCTGAAGACGCCGGCGACGGCCAGCACCGCGACCCCGATCAGGGCCAGGAAAGGATGGGCGACGCTGGCTTCCAGGGCGCCCCGGTAGCGGCGCATGAGGCGGCCCTTCGGGTCGACGCCGGCGACGTGGCGGCGCGTGCGGGTGAGCTGTTCGACCAGCACCGGCACCAGCCACCAGGCGACCAGGAAGGAGAGCGTCAGCGCCACGGCCATGGTGATCGACAGCGCCTTGAAGAAGGCCCCGGTGACCCCGGTGAGGAAGGCCAGCGGCAGGAAGATCACGATGGTGGCAGAGGAAGAGCCGACCAGCGGGCGCATGAACTCGGCCACCGCCTGGACGATGGTCGCGCGGCCCTTTTCCTCGCTCTCCCCCAGCCGCCGCTCGATGTGCTCGATCATGACGATGGCGTCGTCGATGATCAGGCCGATGGCCGCGGCCATGCCGCCCAGCGTCATGATGTTGAAGCTCTGGCCGATGAGCTTCAGGACCAGAGTGGTCGCCGCCAGCACGGCGGGGACGGCCGCCACCGCGGCCAGGGTGACCTTCCAGTCGCGCAGGAAGACCAGCAGCACCAGGGCGGCCAGCACCACGCCGATGACGATGGCGTTGCGCAGCGCCGCGGCGCTTTCCAGGATCAGGTCGGACTGGTCGTACCAGGCCTTGACCCGCATGTCGGCGGGGCCCTGGGCCTTCAGCTTCTGGAAGGCGGCGCGGGTGTCGCGGGCGATCTGCACCGTGTTGCCGCCGGGCTGCTGGTAGACCTGCACCAGGACCGCGTCGCGGCCGTCGGCGGTGACCCGCACCCACTGCGGCGCGGGCGTCGCCTTCACCTGGGCCACGTCGCGGACGCGGACCACCGTGCCGTTGACGGTCTTGACCACCACGTTCTCGATGTCGCGCGGGGTGACCAGGCGGGAGTCGGTCAGGACCAGGAGCAGCTTGCCCTGGTCCTCAATGCGCCCGGCGGCGGAGAGCACATTGGCGCCGGTGACCGCGGCGGTGACGTCGGCGACCGAGAGGCCGTTGGCCCAGAGCTTCGCGGGGTCGGCCTCGATGCGGTATTCGCCGGGCGCGCCGCCCTGGCTCGTCACCTTGGCGACGCCGTCGATGGCCCCCAGCGCCGGGGCCAGCGTGCGGTCGGCGAAGCGGCGCAACTCCACCGGCGTCGCGGTCGCCGAGACCAGGCTGTAGGCCGCCACCGGGAAGACCGTCGGGTCCATCCGGCGCACGTCGAAGGTGACGCCCTGCGGCAGGCTGGGCTGGGCGCTGGCCAGCGCCGCCTGCACCCGCTGCAGCGCCAGGTCCATGTTGGAGCCCCAGGCGAAGTTGATGGAGAGCTCCGCCTCTCCGCGGCTCGTGGTGGAGCGCAGGTTGAGGACGCCCGGGATGGCGCGGAGCGCCTGCTCGACGGGGCGGGTGACCACCGCCTCCATCTGGTCGGGCGGGCGGTCGCCGGCGTCGGCGGTCAGCGCGATGCGCGGGAAGAGGACGTTGGGGAAGAGGCCCACCGGCATGGTGAAGGCCGCCACGAGGCCCGCGGCGATCATGATCGACAGCAGGGTCAGCAGCGAGCGGCGCCGCCGGGAGACGAACGCCGCCACGTTCACTTGCCGCGCACCTTCACGGCCATGCCGTCCTGCAGCTCATAGGCGCCCTCGACGGCGACCTGGGTCCCGGCCGGCAAGGGCCCGGCGACCTCGATGTCCTGGCCGTGGTCGAGGCCGGTCTTGACGAAGACGCGGTGCGCCTTGCCGCCGGAGACCGTGAAGAGGTGCGGGCCGGTCTCGTCGAACACCACCGCCGCGCGGGGCACGACGGCGCCTGAATGCGCGCCGGTCACCACCTCGCCCTCCACCGCCGCGCCGATCGGCAGGTTCGCGCCGTTCAGGGGCACGATGGCGTCGAGCGTCTTGGTGGTCTGGTCGGCGGCGCGCCCGACCATGGCGATGCGCGAGGCGATCGGCGGGCCGCCGAACACCGGCTTCAGCGTCACCGCCTGGCCGGCCGCGAACCGGCCGGAGGGCTCCAGCCCCAGCTTCACGGCCGCCCCGCCGGCGCGGGCGAGCACCACCAGCGGCGCGTCCTGGGCCACGTGGTCGCCGGCGGCGGCGGCGACGTTGGTGACGACGCCGGCGCGCGGCGCGCGGATCGCCTGCAGCGACTGGCCCGCGCCCTGCTTCTGCTGGGCGGTCAGCGCCGCCTGGGCGTCGGCCACCGCCTTCTTCGCCGTCTCCAACTGGTCGTTGGCCGCCAGCCGCTCGTCATAGAGCCGCTGCACGCGGGCGAGGTCGGCCTTGGCGAAGGCGGCGGCGTCGGCCGCCTGGCGGAACGCCTGTTCGGAGCCGGGCGCATTGGCGATCCGCACCAGGGTCTGGCCGGCGGCCACCGTCTGGCCGGAGCGGACCATGACCTCGCTGACGATGGCGGCCTTGGGCGCGGCCAGCGTCAGGCTGCCCGCCGGATCGGCCTGCACCACGCCATAGACCGAGACCACGTCCTGCAGCTCGCCGGTGCGCACGGGCGCCAGTGTGACGACGGCGGTCGGCGTCGGCTCGGCGTCGGCCTCCCCGCCCTTGCGCCGCGAGAGGACAAGGAACACGGCGAGCGCCGCGACGACGGCGACGACGGCGATGACGATCAGGCGCTGGCGCGTCATGGGGCGGCCCTCGACTGCGCCGGCGGCAGGAAGAGCGCGGTCTCCAGCGTGATCTCCGCCAGGCGCGCGGCCAGCGTCTTGTCGTCGAGGTCGGCCCGCCGCGAGAGCGCGCTCTGCGACAGGGTGAGGTAGGTCTGGCTGTCGATGTCGCGGCGGTCGTAGGCGGCGAGCGCCGGCTTCACCAGCGCCTCGAGGCGCGGCGCGTCGGCGCGCAGCTGGGCCAGGAAGGCGCGCGCGCCGGCGAGTTCGGCCTGGGCGCCCTTCACCTCGGCGTCGGCGGTGTCCAGCTTGGCCTGGTACTCGGCGCGGAGTTGCTCGCGGGTGGCGGCCTGCACGCGGACCTCGCCGCGGCCGCCGTTGAAGATCGGCAGGAACAGGGAGGCGGAAAGCCCCGCGGTCGAGGTCCCCGCCGGGTCCTTCGCGAAGTTGGCGGCGAGCTGGGTCAGCGGGAACTGGGCGACGATCGCCTTGCGCAGGTTGGCGTCCTGGGCGCTGTAGCCGGCCCGGAGCGCCAGGAGGTCCGGCCGCCGCTCGGCGAGGCCCGCCAGCGCCTGGCGCACGGCGGCTTCGTCGTAGATCGCCTCGGAGGGGTCCTCGACGAGCGGCAGGACGACGGCGGCGTCGAGGCCCAGCGCCGCATTGAGGTCGCGGCGGGCCTTCAGCGCATCGTGGCGGGCCGCAGCCAGCTGGGTCTCGGCGTCGAGCTTGACGGCGAGGTCGGCGGCGGCGGTCTGCAGACTGACGTCGCGGTCCCGCAGCGCGCGTTCGGAGCGTTGGGCGCGGTCCGCGGCGATGGCGGTGACCTCCTGGAAGTCGGCGGCCTTGCGCTCGGCGGCGAGCGCAGTCTCGGCGAGCTGCCGCGCCTCCTGGCCCGCGGTCCACTCCGACCACAGCAAGTCGAGGTCGACCTGGCGGGCGGCGGAGCGCGCAGCCCTGACCGCGCTGGCGCGGGCCAGCAGGCCGGCGAGGTCGTAGCTGACGCCGACGTTGTAGGCCGTCTCCTTGTCCGGGCCGCCGGTAGGCTTGTCGACGCCGGCGGTGATCTGCGGGTCGGGGAAGAGGCCGGCGGCGAAGGCCTGCGCCTGGCTGACGCCGGCCGCGCGGCGCTTGGCCACGAGCTCGGGGCTGTTCAGCACGGCCAGCACCGCGACCTCCAGCGGGGTCAGGCCGTCGCGGGGATCGACCCGGATGGCCTTCAGGGGCGCGACCCGCAGGCGCGCAGGCTCGACCGTCAGCCGCTGGACGCCGGTCGCAAGGTCGGGGCCCGTGGCCAAAGGCGCGGGGCGGTAGGCGGCGCAGCCGGCGATCGAGGCGCAAAGCGCCAGCGCCGCGGCGGCTCGGGCCCCGGACGCTCGGGCAAGCGGAAGGAACTCGGTCATGCGCGGTCCACAGGGACCCGGCGCGCCTTGGCCGGGCCAGCGCCTTCCTATCGCCCGGAACGGCGTCGGGCTAGCCACCGGCGGCGCGGAAGGCGATCAGCGCCAGGGTGACGGTGATCGCGCCGCCGATGCGGGTGGCGATCTGGGCGAACGGCATAAGCCGCAGGCGGTTGGCGGCCGACAGGATGGCGACGTCGCCGGTGCCGCCCTGGCCGGAGTGGCAGGCGGTGACGATGGCCACGTCGATGGGGTGCATGCCCAGCGGCCGGGCGACCAGGAAGCCGGTTCCGATCAGGGTGGCGACGGTGGCGGCGATGGTGACCAGCGTCGGCGCGTTGAAGGCGGCGACCAGCTTGTCCCAGGGCGTCAGCGCCACGCCGATGGCGAACAGCAGCGGATAGGTCACCGCGGTGCGGAAGAAGCCGTAGACGCTGTGGGCGCCGGCCTCCAGGTCGGGCGAGACCAGGCGCCCCAGCTTGAGGAGCACGGTCAGGAGCAGCATCACCACCGGCGCGGGGAAATCCCACAGCGTCTGGGCGAGCGTCCCACAGAGGTAGAGGCT
>Ga0105240_10004250_pt1 | contig 21894 bp, 18 predicted proteins | sample KBSC54metaG_FD_80426 | JGI IMG/M metagenome (GOLD analysis project Ga0105240, IMG submission 80426) | Corn rhizosphere microbial communities from Kellogg Biological Station, Michigan, USA - KBS C5-4 metaG | ecosystem: Host-associated > Plants > Roots > Rhizosphere > Soil | place: Michigan, USA... | reverse complement strand
CGCGGCGCTCTCCGAGAGAGCCTGGCATATCGCCCAGAATTCCGCGATCGCCGGGCAGAGGAAGAATCCTGCGTAGTAAATGTGTTGCTTCGCGGCGGGATACCGCGCGCATGGCGTCCTGCACAAGTTCGAGCGCGATAGTGGGCGTTACAACGCGCTCTACGTCCGCACGAGAGATGACCAGGAGGGACACGGGCGATCCTACCAACCGCCGATGCGCTTCCATTCGGCGACGACCGATGGACCGCGAATGACTTGATACGAGCCGTGTGCTGCGGCCGTTGCACAGGCGTGCACGGGGACAATGCGCAACAATCTTCCGACAGGAAATTGAGAGAGGTCCAGCGCCTCGCCATGTCGAGGTCCGACCAACCCGTGCTCCTGATTCGTACCGACGGCCAGCAGATCCTCGAGGCGCGCACCGGTGAGGCCGTCACACACCAAGCCGAATCGATAATCAGTTGCCTGAGTCTGAGTACTGAGGTCTGCCGACAAGGCCATCCAGCCTGCATCGGTGACGACCTGGTTCGCACTTGGCCGATGCCCAATCACCGAGCACAGCACTGAGATAGCCACATCGCTCACGTTGCACACGCCGAGGTTGACCATGGTGAGATCGTTAAACACGAACGCTCCCGCACGCACCTCGCTGATACCCGAGAATGCGGACCCGAGTACGGCCGTAGGGGTTGATCCAATGCTTACGATTCTGCAGGGCAACCCTGCGAGCTCCAACTCGCCTGCAAGCCGCAGCAGCGTATTTCGTTCCGCGTCAGCCGCGGCGCGAATTGCCTCAGTACTCTTGCAATCGTAGGCGCTGCCTGCGTGTGTCATGATCCCGCAGAATTCCGCGCCTAAGGACTCTTTTAGAATCCGCGCAAGCGGTGCGACGGTGTCGATGTCTGGAGGTAAACCCGAGCGATGACCATCGCAGTCGATCTCGAGAAGTACCGGGATGCGAAGACCTGAGCGAGCTCCATGTTGAATGATTGCTGCGACGCTGGCCGGATTATCTGCGAGGATCTTTAGATCGATTCCCTGCAACAGCAGTCGGATGACAAAGGGCAGCTTGTTGGGCGAAGGAGCTGCGGAGTAAAGAATGTCATGATATCCATGGCCGCCGAAGTATTCCGCCTCGCGCAAGGTGGAAACCGTGATCGCTCGACTGTGCCCGCGGGTGATCGCGTCTGCGATCTCGAGGCATTTGGAGGTCTTCAGGTGAGGTCGTAGCGTACAGCCGTCAACGCTCACATGCTGCTGCATACGCTCGATATTGCGTTGCATGACTTGCTCGTCCAGGAGCAAGCAGGGTGTGAAAAGCTCGTTGATCTGCATGAAGATCCTCTGTAGTCGCGCCGTCAAACTTAAGTGGCAATGAACTTCGGTAGACCAGCGCTATATCTGATTTGGTTGTATTCGCTGCCGTCGGTTTTCGCGGCGAGATCATTGGGGCGCAAGCCCGGCTCGGGGCCGACTAGCGTTGCGATCGCCCCCTCTTGGATGGGTGCCGTGTCGGCAGTGCCGAGATTAATGACGGACGTGTTAGCGGTGAGGCCGATGACGGGGTAGCGCCTATCGGCGATGAGTACTTCGCTCCCTCGCAACGGCGCGAAGTAGTAGCCGTCCGACCACCCACACATGATGGAGGCGGTCCAGACCCTTGTAGTCGCTATGAACTTCTGCGAGTAGCCCACGCCGTCCCCCGGCTCGAGTCGATGCACGCGCGTCACGCGACCTCGTAGCCGGTGAGCTACAGTGAGCGCGATCAAGTTATCGGAAGCACCGTCCGGGAGCGACCCATGGCACATGAGGCCAGGTCGAACCATATCGAGTCCGCTGTTGGCGAGGTTGGCAATGGCGTGGGAAGAGGCCGCATGCGCTTTGCCGACATCGTATCCACGCTTGCGCAGCCGTTCCACAAGCGAACGGAACAGTTCAAGGTGCGCACGCGCTCGCTCCACCACTTCGGCTAAGGGGCAAAAGATGCCCTGTATCGCAACAGAGTTATCACCGATGAGACCTGCCACCCACTCGTCGGCCTCGTGCACCGGGACACCTAGTCGGCCGAGGCCCGCGTCGATTTGGATGTGAACAGGCACACGCTGACCAGCCCGCCGTGCTAACTCTTTCAGGCGGGCGCGCGATTCGACGCTGTCGGTGCTCAGTGCGACATTGTGGCGCACGAGATCCAGCGCGTCGCTCGCCGCGACATCACAGAGCATCAGGATGGGTTTGCGCGCCCCGGAGGCGCGCACGGCGTACGCTTCCTCCATCTTCGTTACGGCAAAACCGGCGAGTTGCGGCAAGGAGTCGATGTAGGAGGCAACGGTCGCTGGGTCCAAACCGTAGGCATTGCACTTCAACACCGCAAGAACCTTGCGATTATTGGTGTACGTCGAGATCGCCTCGATGTTATGTCTGAAGGCGCTCGGATTCACCTCGATCCAAGGAGCGACACGATCGCCGACCGCCGAGACGGAAGGATAGGAGCGGTGGGTGGAGGGCTCACCCGAGCTTGCGGTGGCCGCCGCTCGCGCCGGCTGTACGGTCCGTGTCACAGCTCCAGCGGCGCCGATGGCGGCAGCTTTGAGAAAACTCCGGCGTGATTTGCGCATACGTCATTTCCGATTGATGGGCTGACTACTCATTGGGTTGATTTCGCGTCATCGCTCCGGTGATGACAGGTGGGCTCGAGAACGGTGCGATCCCATAGACTGCATCGACCTCTGCGGGCAGGATGACCGTTCCATCCTTCATCACCAAATTCGCGCGCCGGAGCAATCCGATATCCGTTGTGGGATCGCCGGGAACCAACAGGAGGTCGGCGCGCTTTCCGGGCTCGATCCTCCCAACCTCGTGGCCGAGGCCAAGATAATCTGCGCAAGCCGAGGTCGCGCGATGCAGCACTTCATCGGTTGGTATCCCTGCACGCACCCACAACTCCAACTCGCTATCCAACATGAAGCCTGGCGTGGTATCGGTGCCAGGGAATAGTCGGATGCCGTTGTCGTGGAGCATTTTCACTGCCGCGAGCATCTTTTGCGCCGATGCCCGATAGGCTGCGTCCTGATCCGCGTGCACATCCATCATCCCCGATTTGTTGTCACGCTGAACGGGGGCCGGCATATGACTCAGCCACGGCTCGGTGGCCAGCGTAAGCGCTCCCGGACGCGACAGCAGCAGTTGCGTGAATATTGCCAGCGTCGGGTCGAGCACGATATCGCGCCGCTTCATCAAACCCATCAACGACTGAAATGGCGCGCCGTCCAGATCAATGTGGCCGGCTAGCTCTCCGAATGCGCTGATTCTGAACACCGTGCGCGTGTCATCGTGCGGCACGTCAATGACCAGGCTCAGCAGGAGCTGATTGATGTGCGTGATTTCGTCATAGCCGTCGAGGATTGCCCGTTCAGAGCTCATGAACGAAGGCACATGACCGGCTACGCGCAGCCCGAGTGCGTGAGCCTCCCTCGCGATCGGAGCGACGAGCGGTGGGGGTAGTGCGCTGTAAATTTTGATTTGCCAGTACCCACGATCGGCGTACCAGCGAACGGCATCGAGGGCCTCCGCTTCATTGCGGACAACGAAGCCGGCATGCCCCGATGAGGGACTGTCACCCTCGATCAGGCCCGACAGCACCATGCGCGGCCCCGCGATCGCGCCTCGATCGATGTCTCGAACGAGCTCTGCTAGCTTCGCGTTGTCGTTTCCCATATCACGCGCTGTGGTGACGCCTCGCGCGATGTGCAGAGGGCCATACCAACCTTTAAGGTGCGTGTGCACATCGCACAGTCCGGGAAACACAGTGCCACCCGCTCCGTCAATGGATACGGCATTGGGCGGTACAGGCCAACTCTGCGGGCGAAGGACTGTGATGCGCTCTCCATAGATGACCAGCGTGAGAGCTCCAGAGAGCTTGCGCTCGTCAGGATTGAACACGCGTACATTTCGCAGGTAGATGGGAGAGTTCCAACGGTGCAGGAACTTGCCGGACACACGCTCCAGGAGCTGTCTGTCGAGTTCGTCACCGAAGGAGCGAAACGCGGCCGTCGCACTGGATAGCGCATGCTCGAGCAGCAGTTGATCTTCGTAATAGACGCCGAGCGTGTGATGTCCTTCTTCTTCGAGCACCAACACCGGCGCGAGATCCAACCCGAATATCGCCCAAGGGATGACCCGCACGTCGCGGTCACCGACTCGCAGCGACCGCTCGGGAAGGGGTTCCGCGCGCAAGTTCCCGCCAGGCCAGATTTTCCGCTTATGCGTCGGCGTCTCGCTGAGCGCGCGTAGGATGAGTGCCGGTGCGTAAGGGGTGCGGTCGTTAGGTACGTACAAGGTGGCGGAATCATCTGGCGCCGTGCCGTGATCAACGCTGCTCGTCCAACTTGCCGAGCCACCAACGCGCTTGAAATGTTCCTCAACCGGCGCACCGTGCTCGTTCGAGCCGGCCACGCTCCAATTCAAGGGGACGTGGTGCGCGTCGAATTCAACCTCCTCAGATAGATTCTCGCCTCTGCCGAAGTCGTTGACCTTGTATTGGAGGCTGACATGCCGGTTTGCGCTTTGAACCTTGACCTCTCCGACATTCGTACCGTTACGAATCACATCAAACATGTCGACGCTCGGCCGCGCGTGCGCCGAAGCGGCCATATCTGGCGGTGGCGAACCATCTGCTTGCGCGGCGAGGACTGCGTGGGCGACGAACGTGAGTGCGAGCGGCACAGCTCGCAGAGAGCGTCGGAACTTCCTGCAAAATGTGTTATTCAAGGCGCGCCGCCAGATTCCGTGGGAATACGAGTCGTGGCATTGCCAAAGTGATCTTAATCATCAATGTTGCGTATATGCATTGTCAATGCTCAAATGCAATGATTTAATGCATCAACTTACTCTACGGGGGGCGGCGATGCACAAGGCAGGCATTGCGGTGGGGTGCGTAGCGGTCTTGGCGGTTGCCGCGTTCTGCGCGGCTAAGGCGGGTCCTTCGCCTCAATCGAGCTCTGCCACTTCAGGGGAGCTGTTCTCGTTACATCGAGCGCTTTCCTTTCCGACGACCAGCAATCTCATCGCTTCTCCCAAGGCAGATCGAATCGCCTGGGCATTCGATGAGCAGGGCGTGCGAAACATCTGGGGCGCACAAGGGCCGCAATGGTCGGCGCACCGAATCACCCAATTTAGCGCGGACGACGGCCAGGAGCTCGGGGAGCTCGCGTTTTCGCAGGACGGTTCGCGGATTGTCTTTGTGCGAAACGAGGGGGAGGGTAATTGGGCTTCGCCGACCGGGACTGACCCGAACCCGCTGAGTTTACCCGTTGCACAAAAAGCCATGATTTGGACGGCCGCCTTCAGCGGCGGCACAGGCTCTGACTCATCCAGCGAAGCTCACGAGCTTGTCGATGGCTCATCGCCGTCGCTGTCGCCGGATGGTCGGCGTGTCGCATTCTTACGCGCCGGGCAGGCCTTTGTAATAGCCACCGACGGCAAGCCGAGCGAGGCGAAACCGCTATTCTTTGCGCGGGGTAAGACCGACAGCCTCAAGTGGTCGCCGGACGGCTCGATGATCGCATTTGTGTCGCATCGGGGTCCTCTTAGCCTGCTCGGCATCTTTCGCTCTGATACCGAGCCGCTTCAATGGATCACTCCGTCCGCGAATCATGTGACCTCGCCGCGTTGGTCGGCGGACGGGAAGCACATCGCGTTCATCAAGATGCCCGGTAGCGGCGGGCCCGTCCAGTCGTATCTAGAGCGGCATCCGGTCCCATTTGAGCTTTGGGTTGCGGATCTCGCGACCGGACAGGGTCACCTGGTCTATCGTTCGCCGCGTTCGATTCCCGCCAACTATCCCGACGAGGTTGGGGAGCTCAACCTAACCTGGGGTGCGGGTGAGCGACTCATATTCACTGCCCACCTCGCGGACGGCTGGCTGCACCTTTACTCGGTGCCGGCCGTGGGCGGTGAGCCAACCCTACTGACACCGGGCTCCTTCATGGTGGAGGGCGTATCGGTTTCACCCGATCAGCGTACGATCGTATTCAATGCCAACACGGGAAAGGATTCTGCGGACGATGATCGCAGGCACCTCTTTCGAGTTGCGGTGGACCGGCCAGGACTGATGGAGCTGACACTGGGAAAAGGAATTGAGTGGAGCCCGGTCATTACGGGGGATGGACAGACCGTCGCCTATATCGCGGCAACGACTAAGCGGTCTCCTCTTCCCGCGATCATCGCGCTCTCGGGTGGTCACGAGCGGCTGATTGGCGCAGATCGTGTACCCAAGGACTTTCCCGGCGCACAGTTCCTCGAGCCCCAGAAGGTGGTGTTCAAAGCTGCCGATGGTGTTGAGATCCACGCGCAACTCTTCGACAACCATCGCACGGGAACCGGCCTGCGGCCGGCTGCCATTTATGTTCATGGTGGCGCCGCACGCCAGATGCTGCTCGGTTTTCACTACATACCTTACTACGCGCGCCATTATTCGGAGATGCAATATTTGGCGAGCCGCGGCGTCGTGGTTCTCTCGGTGAACTACCGTCGCGGCATAGGCTATGGAGATGCCTTTGAGAATCCGCCGGCGGGCGGAACTCAAGGCGCCTCCGAGTATCGCGATATCCTCGCCGCACACGCTTTCCTCGCAGCGATACCGGGGGTCGATGCGAAGCGCGTGGGCATCTGGGGCGGCTCCTACGGCGGGTATCTCACCGCGCTCGCGCTCGCGCGCAACTCGGATCTATTTGCCGCGGGGGTTGATGTCAACGGCGTGGCTAATTGGCTGACGCTGAATGAGGAGGAGGGTAGCTTTCCGGCTGGAATGTGGCGCGAGTACCAGCGGCCGCCTGACTACGCCAGAGCCCTCGATAGTATCTGGCGCTCCTCCCCGGTCGCTGATTTCGCACATTGGCAATCACCGGTCCTGTTCATTCACGGTGACGATGACCGTAATGTTGATATCGCGCAGACAGTGGACATGATCGAATACCTTCGCTCGCGAGGCGTGCGCTTCGAGCAACTCATCATTCCGGACGAGACCCATGGCTGGAACCTATTCAGGACGTGGCTCAAAGTGACCGGAGCGTCGACTGAGTTCCTGATGAGAGAGTTGCGACCGATGCCGCGGGGATCTCACGGCGATTGATGGGCGATCATCGAGGTTGCGCGAATGGGCGCGAGGGCTAGGGCCATATGGGGTGTTGGTTTTGTCAGTGTGCGCTTCGCTGCTCGAAGCTGCTCGCGGCAGCTCATGACCCGCGGAGTCAGGGCGTTGCGCGCTCTGCGGCTCACTGCATCTCGACAGTGTTGATGATGTTTGAGCATCAGCTTCAGTACATAAGAAAGGCGCCGATTGGCGTCAGCCGTGCCAACCGGGGTGCCTTGACACGCAGCACATGCTAAGCAGCGGTCACACTCGGACTAAGGCGTTTTCGCTCACGAAGAGGTTACGAGAGCGGAAAGCCGCCGGACTTTCTAGCAGGAGGACAGCACGTAGAGCGGCTAGCTTTGATGCGAACCATGGACGGTGAAGTTTTCGTATCTCCGCATCTATCCAGGTTGGACGTTGTAGGTTGAATTGTCGAGCCAATTCCTCGGCAGCAGCCGCAAGATACGCATCCTGCACTCGACCGAGATCAGCGAAACGTGGTGCGAGCGGCACAGGCTCTTTTGCTAATGCTTCCGCCGAGGGTGCTGCGTAGAACTCGTCCAAAAAGTTGGCGAGTGATCGATCAAACGAGTCGCCGTGTGTAGCGAGTTCCGCGACCTGCGCTAGTGTTATGGGTCTCATATGTGGCCCTCCTCAAAGAGTCCTTCAATGAGGTATTGCGTTTTTACCGCAATCTGGTTCGAAGGATAGTACTGCGCCACGATGTCGAGCACGTCACGAGCAGATTTTAATCCCAAGTGCCGGATTAAAAATGTTATATCGGAAACGTCGGACTGTTCACCCCCCGTACCCCCAATTCTGGAGGCCATGCACTTCATCGCTAGGAGGTATTCGGGTACTGGCATGGTCAGCCGTAGGTGTGGGAATTGCGGCAAATTTCCCGCTGTTGTTTCGTGTCGAGCCGAAACGAAACCTTTTACTCCGTCGTTGAGCCAATCGTTCGGCAGATGCAACTCCGTAGCTACGCGGCCCGCAAGTTCGCGAATAGTCTTCACGGGTTTGAAAAGAGCATCGATGTCCTTAGTGGCGAGTCGCGCAGAAAATGCGAGCACCATTACCGTGCCGCCGAACAAGCAGAGTTCACCAGTCACACCCTGCTCACCGAGCTTGTCGGAGAGGGTGCGAAAGGCGTTCAGTAACTCTTCACGTGTAAGGGCTGAACCGGTCGATCGATTGGTGGCGTCATCGCTCATGGCATGCGAAGCATCCGCGATCAAGTGGGGGATCACAAGGCACTGGTCTGAAGTGGAATTATAGCTCTCCAGTGAAAGGTGCTTAGACAGGGAAATCAATGGGTTACGGAGTTCGGCTGTTCGGTTCCCCGTATCGCGACCATTTAGCATCACCTTACTGCGCCGGCTTTACGCTCTCTCCTGCCCGAATGACGATCTCATCTTCTCCCTTTTACGTTGGCCGTTAGAGCCAGCGCGTTCATGCCCAATGGCGGGTAGGTCTGTGTCCAAGGGGACAAAGCCTCATGCGATGAGGCTCAAGACGTGATCGAGGGCATCACGACGGCGGCCACGCTTGAAGAATTTGGACCGTCGGTCCAGTCAATTCTTCCCAAAGAAGCAGTGGAGCAGATTCGAGGCAAGATGCCCAATACGGTAGCTACGGCCTTCCGCCATTCTCCACCACCTTCCTCAGTTGGGTCACTCCCGCCACCACACTACATCGAGCAAGGATACGGATTCCCCGTAGCTGGAAGGTTAAGCGAGCAAACCCAGCGCCTCCAAGGTGCGCAGTCTCGGTCCGGCAAGCGGCATAAAAAGTGGGATAATTGTCATTTCTGCCACCGAGCTCAAGCCTATCCTCATCATCTCTGGGCCGCCGGAGCGCCATGCCGCGCGTCAACCCCGGGCGTCTGTAGCGAACGATTTAGATCGCACTAGGAGATCCAAGCATGAAGACAACAACTATCGGGCTGTTGATTTTTGATGGGGCTGAGGAGCTCGATTTTGTCGGGCCCTGGGAGGTCTTCACCATGGCGCACCAAGTTCTCGATCACCTGAAGATCGACGAAAACCTTGAGGTCATCACCGTGTCGGAACGCGGTGGCAGCGTGCTTTGCGCCAAAGGCCTTGAAGTCATCGCCGGACATAGCTTCGCGGACTGTCCGCCGCTTGATGTGTTGCTGGTGCCCGGCGGTGCAGGCACCCGGCGTGAGGTTGAAAACAAGGCGTTACTCGCATGGGTCGCCGAGACTGCAAAGCGCTGCAAATGGGTGACGAGCGTCTGTACGGGATCGGTCGTTCTCGCGGCCGCAGGCCCTGCCCGCGGTAAGCGCGTCACCACGCATTGGGGCAGCATTCAGTGGTTGCGCGAGCGCGGCGAAGCCGCACAGGTGCTCGAGAACATTCGCTATGTCCGCGACGGAAGTGTGGTGACCTCGGCCGGGGTGTCCGCTGGAATCGATATGTCGCTGTGGCTGATCGGGCAACTGTACTCGCCCGCCGCCGCTCGTATGACCCAGCATTGGGTTGAATACAACCCCGCGCCTCCCTATACCGCGGAAGTTTGAGAAGGTTCCACTCTCCAAGGGGTTTCTGCTATGCATTCGTCCAATGAAACTGATGCCGTTCCTGATGCACGCCTCACCGCCCCGCTGGCCGTAACGGCCAGCGGCGAGATCCGTGTCGCATTCCTAATCTCCCCCGGGGCAGAAGTCGTCGACTACGCCGGGCCATACGGGGTATTCGAGTACGTGTTTCTCGGGAAGGATAAGGAGATGCGCAGGCCATTCAAGCTCTACACCGTTGCCGCGTCTAAAGAGCCGGTCGTAACCTCTGGCGGTATGACCGTTCTGCCCAATTGCACCTTTGCCGACGCTCCCGGACCCAACATCGTGGTCATCCCCGCGATGCTCATGGACAAGCTTGCTCCGGCCGCGTACGACTGGCTGCGCTCGGTGCACAAAGACACCGACGTTACGATGTCCGTTTGCAACGGCTCGTTCATTCTGGCTGAAGCCGGTCTGCTCGACGGCAAGACTGCCGCCTGTCACCACGGCGCTTACGGCGCGCTTAGCAACAAGTATCCTAAAGTGACCGTGATCCGTGGGAAGCGCTATGTCGAGGACGGCAAGATCGCCACCTCCGGCGGGCTGACTTCAGGCATCGATCTGGCCTTGCGCGTGGTGGAGCGTTATTTTGGTCGCCACGAGGCGAAGCAGGCCGCGAATCGCCTTGAATACCAGGGCACAGGGTGGATGTATCCCAACAGCAACGCCGAGTTCGCCAAGTAATAGATGGGCTGACAGTGGAACCCTGGCGAATCTGACAGACGACAACGATCCGACTTCGAGCAATGTAGTAAGACTGGATGTGAGCCGAGAAGCTTATGAGAGATCTTCAACGGTGACTTGGACATTTGCCCTGCATCGGAATTTGCGTGCGGCAGAGCGTGGTGCTTATGCCTTGAGCAATAGCCTATCTGTCGCCGAAACACTGCAGGCGTGTCAGGCTATCCGTCAGTGGCCGGGATACGCTCCTACACCGCTTCGCGAGCTTCCGGGGGCGGCCCTACAGGTTGGAGTGGGGCGAGTGTTGTACAAGGATGAGGCGTCCCGATTCGGGCTCGGTAGCTTCAAGGCACTCGGTGGCGCTTACGCGGTAGCGAAGCTGCTTCAGGGCCTACTCAGCCAGCAACTCGAGCGCCCGGTCAGCCTCGGCGAGCTGGTGGCTGGCACCCATCGCAATCTGACACGGAGCATCACCGTGGCCTGCGCGAGCGATGGCAATCACGGTCGTTCGGTGGCCGCAGGGGCTCAACGCGTCGGTTGCCGCTGCACGATCTTCCTGCACGAAGGTGTCAGTTTGGGCCGAGAGCAGGCGATCACGGACCTCGGCGCTGCCGCGATTCGTACCCGAGGCAATTATGACGACTCGGTTCGCGTCGCACTGGAGACTGCGCGAGCCGAGGGTTGGCACGTTGTTGCCGACACCTCGGATGATCCCGCCGACCGCATGCCCGCACTTGTCATGCACGGCTATGGGTCACTGATAATCGAGACGTTGGAGGAGTTACGGTCCCGGGGCGAGCCTTTGCTGACTCATGTCTTCCTACAGGGTGGGGTGGGCGGCTTGGCGGCTGCGGTGGTAGCCTACCTGTGGGAAGCGTTAGGCCCACAGCAGGCGCCCGTGTTCATCATTGTCGAGCCGAGTCAGGCAGATTGCCTCTATCAGTCCGCGCTCAAGGGGCGACCGACCCCGGCGAGCGGCGATCTCAATACATTGATGGCAGGGCTTTCCTGTGGCCAGGTCTCGCGTGTAGCTTGGCCGGTGCTCCAAGCGGGCGCTGAATTCTTTATGACGATCAAAGACGAGGCTGCTGTGGAGACGATGCGCCTGTTGCATCAAGGTAAGCTGAGCGACGGATCGATCATCGCGGGCGAGTCCGGCGTTGCCGGGCTTGCTGGGCTGCTTGCGGCAGCTCATGACCCGCAGAGGCAGGCGTTGCGCGCTCTGCGGCTTAATGCATCCTCGACAGTGTTGATGATCGGCACCGAAGGGGCGACCGATCCGGCTATCTACGAAAGGTTGGTGCAAGTATGAGCGCGATTTTGCCGCTGGGTGATCCTCGTCTTAGGCAGCATTCAGTTCCTGTGGCGCCCAACGATCCACAGTTGCCGCAGAATCTGCGGGATCTCGCCAACGCTTTACAGTCATTCCGAACAACATATGGTTGGGGGCGTGGGGTTGCACTGCCTCAGCTTGGGATTGCCAAGCGCGTAATTGTTCTCGATCTTGGCGCGGGACCGTTTTTTATATTGAACCCTGAAATTAAGTGGCTCAGCCCCGAGACATTTGAGCTATGGGATGACTGCATGTGCATGCCGAGCATAGCGGTGAAGGTAAGCCGTGCACGTTCGCTGACGCTATCGTTTGTAGACGAAAGTATGAAGCCCCGGTGTCTTGAACGAGTGTCACCCGAGGTTTCAGAGCTGATTCAACATGAGTTGGATCACCTTGACGGAGTTTTGTTTACCGATCACATGATTCCTGAGTGGGGTGTGGTCGCGCGCGAACTGCGCAATGTCGCGCAGCCGGTCCCCGCACGTTCTACCTCCACACCGGCAGCGCTGTAGGATGGATTGACGGCTCGACGAGGCCTGATAGACTCCTGGCATAAGGGGCTACATTCCCTCGTTTCATGCCATGGCGCGCCGTATTGCTTTCCTGATCTATCCGAATTTCCAGTTGCTGGATGCGACCGGCCCGCTCGTCGCGTTCGAGACCGCGGAGCGCTATAAACCTGGGTTCTACGATTGGAAGTTCGTCGCGGCGGCGCCCGGATCGATTGCGAGCTCGGCGGGCGTTTCTCTAGATGCAGCTCCTTTCGGCTCGTCCAGCGCCATCGACACGCTGGTTATTGCCGGTGGATGGGGCTGCCAGACCGCGGCTCAGTGTCCCAAAACCCTACGCTTTGTGCGCGCCTGCGCGACACGCGCCCGTCGCTTGGTTAGTGTTTGCTCGGGCGCTTATGTGCTCGCCGCCGCGGGCCTTCTCGATAGTCGATGCGCCACGACACATTGGGGTCGCAGCGCGGACTTCGCCCGACGGTTTCCGCGGGTGCGGCTGGACGCCGACCGGATCTTCATCAAGGATGGCAACATCTGGACGTCCGCTGGCATTACGGCGGGCATCGACCTGGCGCTCGCCCTGATCGGTGAAGATCTGGGAGAAGACATTGCTCGCAGGACCGCTCAGCAACTCGTCGTCTATCACCGACGACCAGGTGGCCAATCCCAGTTCTCCCCACTTCTGGAAATCGAGGGCACCGAGGGACGCTTCACTGCGCTGCTTGAATATATGCGATCCCACCTGCATCGTCGATTGAGTGTCGTCGACCTCGCCAACTCTTGCAGTATGAGTCCACGGAACTTCTCGCGTCTGTTCACCGCGGAACTCGGCGTCCCCCCGGCGAAGGCCGTCGAGCGGCTACGAGTCGACACCGCGCGCGCTGCATTGGAAAGCGGGGCGCAGTCTGTTCAGCGGGTAGCAAGGAAGCATGGTTTCGGCAATCCCGAGCGCATGCGACGTAGCTTCATACGCCTCCTGGGCGCGCCTCCGTCGAGAGCGAAAAAAACCGGGTGAAGTGGGGATCACGACGTCCCTACTACGTCACGAAAGAAGGGAATGTGGTCCGCGGTGGGAACGTCATCGCGGCGGTGGCACCGTCTGCGTCCGATGAGTGGCATGAAAAGTGGGATAATTGTCCTTTCTGCCGTCGGATCCAAAGCTATGATTCATCTATGATGGGCCATCGGGCTACAGCGCGAGCGCGGCGAAGCCTCCTGCTTACAACGCCCATCCCAGCTCATCCCATCGTGGTCTGTTGATCTCAACCCGTACAAGTCACAGGCGTACAAGCGCCTAGATCCGTGTTACGTTGTCGAGTGACTACAACTATAAGTACTCTAACTAGATTCTAAGTCATTGTTTCGTCCATAAATTGGCATGGACTGCCATAGAATGGGGCCCAGACCGTATCCACTTTTCCGGCGGGACCGCTCTTCTACATCCAGCATTCGGGTGTGCTGAACTTGGAAAGCAAGAGCCGCAACTCTTTCATCTCGGAAATGGCCAGTCGCTACGGCCAGCCGCTGCGGCGTTTCTTTACTCTGCGTATACGTAACCGCGCGGAGGCGCCCGATCTGGCCCAGGAAGTCTTTCTGCGTCTGATGCGCGTTCAGCATTACGAAACGATTCGAAGCCCCGAAGCCTATCTCTTCACGGTGGCGAGTCATGTGCTGCACCAACATACCCTGAAGCAGGCGCATACCCCGACTTGCATCGATATATCCCGGATCTTCGCAGACTTGCAGCTCACATCGGACGACGATTCGTCTGAGAAAGCGGATACGCAGCAGAAGTTGGAAGAGGTGGAACGCGCGTTGGACGAATTGCCAGCGCGAGTGGCAACCACCTTGCTTCTGCACCGCCTCTCGGGCTATTCCATTGAGGAAATCGCGCAAAGGCTCGGGGTCTCTCGGCCGACGGCCAAGAAGTACCTGGCACGCGCGCTGATCCATTGTCGGGATGCGTGCGCAGTAGCAGCGAGTAAGGAGGCTCCATGAATCGACAAATCTTGGAAGAGGCAACAAACTGGTTCGTCAATTTCCGCGTAGGCGATGTGGATAACGCAACTCACGCTCGCTTCGATGAGTGGCTGCGCACCTCGCCTGAGCACATCCGTGCCTATCTGGAGATTGCGAAGACCTACGTGGAGCTGCCGTCGATGACGGATCGCGAGGTCGATCCGAACACGTTGATTGCATATGCAATCGTTCAGCCTGACCTTGAAGCCAATGTCGTACCGTTTCAGCATGCCTCCCGCGCTCGCCAGGCAAATTCCGAGCGGCATGAAACACGGGTTCCCGTAAACCGCCGGACGTTGACAGGCATTGTAGCCACCGTGTGCGCCGTCGCGGGTCTTCTTATTACTTGGGCGGTCGTCAGTCATGACGTATATGCGACGGGCATCGGGGAGAGGCGGTTGATCACGCTGTCGGATGGTTCCACCATTGATCTGAATGCGCGCTCGAAGGTCAGAGTTCGTTTCTCCCAGCAGGGGCGCGCTATCGAACTGATCGACGGTCAGGCGCTATTCCAAGTGGCGACGGATAAGGCGCGGCCCTTCGTGGTTCAAGCCGCGGGCGCGCAAGTGCGTGCCGTGGGTACGCAGTTCGATGTGTACCGTAAGCCGAGCGGGACGACTGTAACGGTGTTGGAGGGCCGTGTAGCCGTGTTGCAACGGAGTCAAGCGCTGAGTGCTACTGCGCCTGCGAGTAACTCTGTGTCGGCAGCACAGGCCACTCTAGTCGCGGCGGGTGAACAAGTCACTGTAACGAACAAGATCGTGACCCTGCCGAAGCGAGCGGATGTCGCGGCAGCCACGGCCTGGATGCAACGTGAACTGATTTTCGAGGCAACGCCGTTAGGCGATGTGATCGCAGAATTTAACCGCTACAACCGCCGGCAGTTGATAGTTGAGGATCGTGAGTTAACGGATTTTCATGTTAGCGGCACTTATTCTTCAACAGACCCCGCATCACTCCTACGCTTTCTGCGCGACCAGCCGGGCATTCGAGTCGTTGAGACGGACGAGTCGGTCCGTATTGGCCGGCGGTGAACGTCCGTTGCAAAAATATTGTCGCAAAACCGTATCCACTTTTCCGTCTGGACCACTCTTTAGCACCCACGAAGTCGCTGTCATGTTTGACGGCGGTAGTGAACAGCCTCTTCAGGGGCGGGAGTGGTGTTATGCGTATGGGGGTGATGGCGACGGCGATTTTTATTTCGCTCGTCAGTTTTGCTAGTCCCAATGATGTCAAAGCGGCGATTCGCAAGACGGAAATCCCCGCACAAGGGCTGGGTCCCGCGCTGCAGATTCTATCGAAGGAGTACAAGTTTCAGGTGTTGTACCGGACGGAGGTAGTGGGGAATTTGAAGACACAAGGGGTGTCAGGAACGATGACGGCGCGGGAGGCGCTCGAGCACGTGCTCTTGGGTACAGGGTTGACATTCAAGTACTTGGACGACAAGACGGTGACAATCGTGCCGGCGGGGATGAACCCGCAGTCGCCGACATCGTCGGCTGTCGGTTCATCGACCGGATCGGCGGCGCGGTTGTCGGAGTCCGATGGATTGCCATCCTCGCCAAATGTTGGAGAGAGCCGGGGCGAGGAGTCGGCAGATACTTTCCACTTGGTACAAAGCCAACCTTCTGCCGCCACGGCAGAGGGTACCCGAGGGACGGATGAGGGAAAGCAGAAGCTCGAAGAGATTATTGTCACCGCCCAAAAACGGTCGCAGCGGGCGCAGGACGTTCCTGTGCCCCTGACAGTTGTCGACACGCAGTCGCTCGCCGATAGCGGCGCGGGCCGCATCGAAGATTACTATGCAACAGTTCCCGGAATGACCCTGACCAAATCCGGGAATTACCAAAATGTGACGCTTCGCGGGCTCGCCACGGCCATATCTTCGACTCCGACCGTGGCCATGGTCATCGATGATGTGCCTTTCGGAGCCAGTACTATATTCGCCTACGGTAGCTTAACTTATCCAGACATCGACCCGAGCGACCTCGCCCGCATAGAAGTGCTGAAGGGTCCGCAAGGAACACTATATGGCGCCGACAGTTTAGGGGGACTCATCAAGGTGGTGACTCAGGACCCCTCAACCTCCTCATGGAGTGGTCACGTTCAGATGTTGAGTGAGGATGTGCCCCATGGTGGTTCCGGATACGCCGTGCGCGGGTCTATAAACGCTCCAATTTCCGATACCTTGGCCGTTCGAGCCAGCGCTTTCACGCGACGCGACCCAGGCTACATCGACAATATCTTCACCGGGCAGGACAACGTCAACGATGCTGATGCGTACGGAGCGCATCTCGCCGTCCTATGGCGTCCCACGGAGGCGGTTTCACTCAAGCTCGGCGCGCTGTATCAAAACACGCAAACGTTCGGATTCTCTCAGGTCGACGCCAATCAGACGCTCCAGCCTACGGATGGTGACTTGCAGCAAACGATGCAGCGCTGGACGGGACGCAATAACGTGCAACTGCAACTCTATACCGCGACGTTGAATGCAAAGCTCGGTGGGTTGAACTTCGTTTCTGTGAGCGGATACGGCGTCGACAAGCGGTTCTCCGTGCGCGACTGGGACGGGTTCGCGCAGTATGACATCACTCCTTTCTTGCCACAGATTGCTGCCAATTTCACCGGCGTCGCAAGCGATGCTTATTACGAATACTTCCGCAACGTTAAGTTCTCACAGGAATTCCGATTGAGCGGCTCGCTGGGATCTAGATTCGACTGGCTGGCGGGAGGTTTTTACACCCATGAGCACAGTTATGATAATGGATATGAGAATGCCGCCGACCTCGCCACCGGGACGGTACTGGGCGAGTCAGGGATGACAGCAGCTCCTGTGACCTTCTACGAATATGCCGCCTTTGGTGATCTCACGGTGCACATTACAGATAGATTCGATGTGCAAGTAGGCGGACGCGATAGCTGGCATCACCAGGCCCTCGGTTTCCTTTATGCAGGTGTGGAGTATCAGTCCGCGGGCATGGCGGGGCCGCTATCCACGGCGTATGCAAGTGGAACTGCGTTCACCTATCTCGTGACCCCTGAGTTCAAGATTTCCCCCGATGTGATGGTGTACGCACGGGTCGCTTCGGGATATCGAATTGGCGGACCCAATTCTTTCGCCGGCCTTGCTGCTCCTCCGCCGTCGGTGCCCCGGGAGTATCGCCCTGACACAACGACGAATTACGAGCTGGGAATCAAGGGGGATTTCTTCGATCACACCCTGACCCTCGACGCATCGGCGTACTACATAGACTGGAAAAACATTCAGCTTACAACAGAGACTTTTGCGTACTACTACAACATCAATGGTGGAGGCGCGAAGAGCAAAGGGATGGAGGCGTCCGTGCAGCTAAGGCCATTGCGCGGAACGACGATCTCCGCCGTGGGCTCGCTGAACAGCGCCAAGCTGTCTCAGGATCTTCCTTATACACCCGGGTTCGGCCCTTCCTATGGCTTGGCGGGTGATCGCCTGCCGTACAGTATAAAGACGTCGGGGAGCCTGACGGTAGAGCAGGATATTTTCCGCAGCGCTAACGCCACCGGTTTCGTCGGTGCGACCGCGACCTACGTTGGCTCGCGCCTAGGAGAGTTTCAATTCGATGCCGCCACCCCACGCCTGCTTTTCCCTGCCTACACCACGATCAATCTGCACGGTGGCATCCGTAATGATCAGTGGTTACTTAACCTGTTTGTCAATAACGCTGCCAACAGGCGCGCCCTGATCGGCGGCTCATCTACTATCGTCGTCGACAATCCGGGAGGCCATGTTGCGACAATTATTCAACCCCGCACGGTGGGGTTGAGCGTGTCTCGAAGCTTCTGATGACAGTGCACTCGTAGCGATCCGATCGCTTGACGCTTTGTAGCCCGGCGTCGGTGGGCTGTTCGTCATCACCATCCGTTGGTGTGAGCGTCGTTGCGCCCTATGGCCAGCAATTGAAATATGTCGTGCGCGTTGTATAAGAATTATCTACTCGTCATTCTGCTCCTCACCGCGGCCTTCAGCATGGGGGAGACCACCGTTTTAGGGCAGCTGATGCAGCCCATGGCGGCCGATCTGCATCTGAGTGACATGCAACTCGGTGTCCTAACCGGCATTGCCTACGCGCTATGTCACGCGCCTGCAGCCATTTTCCTGGGCCGCTGGGCAGACCGTGGAAATCGCGTGACGATTCTGGCGCTGATGATCGTGGTGCTGAGCGTCGCAATGGTAGGGTATACGGTCGCCGCGAGCTTCCTTCAAGTGCTGTTGATTCGCGGGTGTGTAGCTATGGCCGCGGCCGGGTGTAGTCCCGCCGCCGTTTCCTTGATTTCCGATTACTTCACCCGTGCAGAGCGGCCGCGCGCATTCGCCAGGTTCACGTTGGGCTGGTACCTTCCGTCGCTCATTGGCTCATTGGCGGTCGGTTGGCTCGGGGAGCTTTACGGTTGGCGCGTAACTTTTGGGTTGCTGGGGCTGCCGGGCCTCATGTTGGCGGCAGTGGTGCGGCTAACGTTGAAAGAGCCGCGCGTGGCGCGACCGGCGAGCGGCTCGGGGTCCGCGCTGGAGGAGGCGGTAACCGCGCAGCAAAGCGATGTCGCAGAGGCCGCGCCCACTGCGCTGAAAGACGTGCTGCGTAACCTTTGGATCAATGTCACTACGCGTCACTTGCTGCTCTATTCAGTGGTTGGCGCATTTTTTAGCAATGGGGTGACGCAATTTCAGTCGGTGTTCCTCATTCGCAGCTACGGCCTGAAGCCGGGCGAGCTGGGCGTCTGGTTTGCCATGATGGGACTGAGTGCACTGGTCGGCACCTACTGGGGTGGCGGCTGGGCCTCGCGCTACGCGGCCAACAACGAGCGCCTGCAGTTCAAGGTCGGGGGCGCCGTGTACGCCAGTTTAGCCCCCTTTTCGGCAATGACCTATTTCACGTCCCATCGTTATCTGACTTTTGCACTGCTGGGGCTGACCGCACTGGTGGGAGCAATTCCCACGGGTCCGATCTTGAGCGCCGTGCAAACAGCGATGCCCGCGAGTCAGCGCGCCACCTCGTACGCTCTAATGAATTTGTTGGGCGGTCTGATCGGCATGGGCCTGGGACCGTTGGCCGCAGGGGCGTTGAGTGACCTGCTTCGACCGCTGCTGGGACAGGATTCTCTGCGGTATGCGTCGATCGCACTATGTCCAGGGTATTTGTGGTGTGGGTGGCACTTGTGGCAAGCGGCCAAGAGCGTCGAGAGAGATTTAGAAACCCAACGCGACCGTTGCCCTCCGGCGGCTATTGACAGCAGCGCCCCTCACACCGAGGTCATCAGCAGATGACCAACACCGTTCGATTGAAGCTTGAATCGCTGGCGCGGCGGGCAGTCGATCGCGAGTTACCCCAACTACCCCGACGCGCCGACCTTGCCGGTTGGGCGCCCGGATCGCAGGCAGTGGCCGGACAGCAGTCCGGGGGCGCCGGTGTTACGGTAGGGTGTTAGGTCCTAGCGAACTTCTCCTCAGCGGCAGCTATGCCGCCTCTTCGGCGACCTTCACTTTCGACCACCCGGCACGTCACGCACCAGCTCTGCGTCGTAGCCGGCCGAGCGCACCGCCTGGAACAGCTTCTCCACATTAGGCGCACCGAGCACGGTAGCGCGGTTACTTTCGCGGTCCACTTCTGCGCTGGAGACACCGGGTACTCTAGTCAGCGCTCGCTTGACCTGGTTCGCGTAAAACTCGCACATCGTTCCGCAGATCGACAGCACAATCGGGCCACCGCTTTTCTCAATCGAAGCATTTGAAGCCATACAACACACTCCTGCTACTAGACTGTATGGAGGCTGAGGATATGGGTTCCTGTGACTGGAAGGTCAAGGGAGCGCGAAAAGCAAGTAGCCAAGACCGTCGCTCGAGCAGCAGAAACCCAGCACCCGATGCCGGGTAGCTAGGCCATGGCACGCCGCATTGCTTTCCTGATCTATCGGGCCTTCCAGCTATTGGATGCGAGCGGCCCTCTTGTGGCCTTCGAGATCGCGGAGCGCTACAACCCCGGGTTCTATAATTGGAAGTTGATCACGCGGTCGACCGGCGGGGCGGTCGCGAGCGAGCCGGGACCGAAGCAGGGGTGTTGAGTGCCACGGACTGGGAGCTCGGAAGGGCTTCGATCTCATCGAGAATGGGACATTCGGGCCGCTGATCCCCGTGACAGCGCTCGGCGAGTTGGGCAATTGTGTTACGAATCGCGGTGAGCTCCGCAATCTTGCGATCGACCGCTGCGACATGTTGGAGCGCCAGGCGTTTCACGTCACGGCTGGCGCGTTTGCGGTCGCGATAGAGCCGCAGCAGCGACTTGATTTCCTCGAGTGTGAATCCGAAGGCGCGCGCCCGGTGAATGAAACGCAAGGTCTCGACATCCTGGCTGCCGTAAGCGCGATAGCCATTCGCGAGGCGTTCGGCAGGGGCGATCAGCCCGATGTCCTCGTAGAAGCGGATCGTCTTCGGCGGCATGCCCGAGCGCGACGCTGCCTCGCCGATCGTGATCAATCCGCGGCTGTTCACTTCGCACGCCTCCGATTCTAACGACTACGACCCGCCTGTGGCGCCCACCGGCGCAGCAGCAGAGCATTTGATACCACGCTCACGGAGGACAGCGCCATAGCCGCCCCGGCGATCATGGGACTCAGCCACCCGAGCGCGGCCGCCGGCATCCCGATCACATTATAGATGAAGGCCCAGAAGAGGCCCTGCCGGATCTTGTCGTAGGTCGCACGGCTTACAGCGATGGCATCGCCGATCAGCAACGGATCGCCACGCATCAAAGTGATGCCGGCCGTTTTCATCGCAACATCGGTGCCGGTGCCCATCGCAATGCCAATATCGGCTGCGGCCAGAGCCGGCGCATCGTTGACGCCATCGCCTACCATGCCGACCTGTTTCCCCTCCGACTGCAGTCGTAGCACTTCTGCGGCCTTGCCGTCGGGCAGCACTCCGGCCAACACTCGCTCAATGCCCACCTGCGCCGCCACCACCGCAGCGGTACGTTTATTGTCACCGGTGAGCAGTACGACTTCCAAGCCCATCTCTTGCAGCCGTTTTACGGCTGCCTGGGCAGTTGGCTTTACCGCATCGGCTACAGCGATCAAACCCAACAGATGTGCGGTAGGCTCGAGCGTGGCTATCCACATCACAGTCTTGCCGCTTTCCTCCAATCGAGCGGCCTGAGCTTCCAGGTCATCTGTCGCGACCTTTCTCTCTGTCATGAGCCGACGGTTGCCAATGACAATATCTCGCCCGCCGACGCGCGCGCTCAAGCCCAGACCCGCATGGCTCTGGAAGTCCTCCAGTGCCGGAACCGTCAACCCCTCGGCTCTCGCCAGCACAGCTCGCGCCAATGGATGTTCGCTGCCCCGCTGTGCAGCGGCGGCAATTTCCAACAGCGTCTTCTCAGTCACGCCGTGCATTACGACGTCGGTCACCGAAGGCTTACCCTCGGTCACCGTGCCGGTCTTGTCCAGAATTATCGTGTCCAGGCGATGGGCGCGTTCCAACGCTTCGGCATCGCGGATCAGAATGCCGGCGCGGGCGGCAGCGCCGGTGCCCACCATCAAGGCGGTTGGTGTAGCAAGCCCGAGTGCACAAGGGCAAGCGATCACCAACACCGAGACGGCCGCGAGGATG